>OGYF01000355.1_pt1 | contig 50162 bp, 44 predicted proteins | sample 1576451 | NCBI WGS metagenome assembly OGYF01 (sample SAMEA3541505, study PRJEB24748) | human gut metagenome | biome: human gut; feature: human-associated habitat; material: faeces | place: China | collected 2012
ATGATAAATTCCATCTTCGCCTTCGACGACAAGCTGGCATACGAGATAATGACGCCGAGAACAGATGTGTTCCTCATAGATATAGAAGACTCGCCGGAAGAGTATCTGGATGAGCTGATGAAGCTGAGATATTCCAGGATACCGGTGTGCAGAGGGGATAACGACAACATCATCGGCATACTCCACATAAAGGATTATCTTATAAAGGCCAGAGAGAGCAGCTATGAGGACGTAGATATAGAGTCCATACTAAGAAAAGCCTACTTTGTGCCCGACACCAAGAATATAGATTCTCTCTTCTTTGAACTTCAGATGTCAAAACAGCAGATAGCCGTCCTCATAGACGAATACGGCGGATTCAGCGGCATCGTCACCATGGAGGACATCATCGAACAGGTCATGGGAGACATCGACGACGAATACGACGAAGAAGAAGAGATAATAGATAAGATTGACGATAATACTTATCTGGTAGACGGAGATGTGGACCTGGACGACCTGGACGAGGAGCTGGGAATAGACCTTAAATCCGACAACAGCGAAACCATCGGAGGCTTTTTGATAGATATATTGGGAGAAATACCTGACGAAAGCGATATCGGCAGGATCATAGAATTTGAAGATTACAAATTCAAGATCATGTCCGTAAAAGAGAGAAGAATAGAAAGAGTCAAAATCTACATGCTTGATAAAAAAAAGATTTGTTGATTTTCAATGTTCTATTTGATAAAATTATATTGATGTACTGTGTCCTTGATATTGCGGGGACGAAATGGATGTATTTTATTTTTTGAGAGGTACTAATATGAGTGAAAAAGTATGTAACTGCAATTGTGCCGAAAACAGAAAGGAACAGTTCAAAGAACTGCAGCCTGTTTTAGACCAGTATGCAAAGGTGCCGGGTAGCTTGATCACTATCCTGCAGAAAGCTCAGGATATTTATGGTTATCTTTCTATAGATACTATAAACTACATATCCGAAGCTACAGGTATCAAACCTGCTAAAATTTATGGTGTAGCGACTTTCTATGCACAGTTCAGACTGCAGCCTATAGGCAAGTATCTTGTAATGCTCTGCCAGGGCACCGCATGTCACGTAAACGGCTCTGAGATGATAGAAGAAGCCGTATGCGAACATCTGAACATCAAAGACGGTGAAACTACTGAAGACGGCCTCTTTACGCTTAACAACGTTGCCTGTCTGGGCTGCTGCTCATTGGCTCCTGTTATGATGGTCAAGAGCGCTAACGGGGATGAGACTTACGGAAGTCTGACGAAAGATAAAGTAAAGCAGATCCTCGATGAGATAAGAGAAAGAGCATAGGAGGCAAGCATGAGAGTAGTAGTAGGACAAGGCAGCTGCGGAATAGCTTCAGGCGCTAAGAAGACCGCTGCCGAATTTGAAAAACAGATTGCGGACAGAAACCTCGGCATAAACGTTGAGACTACAGGCTGCGTAGGCACCTGTTACCTGGAACCTATAGTCGATATCTACGATGACGAGGGCAAGATGACCAGATACGTCAAAGTACAGCCTGCAGACGTAAATGAAATAGTTGAGAGTCATCTGATAAACAAAAAAGTTGCGGAGGATAAATCCATCTCCGAAGAGGATCAGCAGTTCGTGGCAAAACAGCAGAGAGTAGTTTTGAGAAACTGCGGAATCATCAATCCTGAGGACATCGAGGATTACATAGCTGTAGACGGATACAAGGCCATAGAAAAAGTCCTTGGCTCCATGAAACCTGAAGAAGTAATAGAAGAGATAAAGATATCGGGGCTCCGCGGAAGAGGCGGCGCCGGTTTCCCTACGTGGTTCAAATGGAACGCTGCAAAGCAGAGCCCGGGAAAAGAAAAATATCTGGTATGCAACGCCGACGAAGGAGATCCGGGCGCTTTCATGGACCGTTCGGTCCTGGAGGGAGACCCTCATTCTCTGATAGAAGGCATGATAATAGGCGGATACGCTATGGGAGCTTCTCAGGGCGTCATCTACTGCCGTGCCGAATATCCTCTGGCCATCAAGAGACTTGAAATAGCCATGGCTCAGGCCAGAGAAAAAGGATTCTTGGGCAAAAATATCTTCGGCAGCGGATTCGACTTTGACATCTATATCAAAGCCGGAGCCGGCGCATTCGTATGCGGAGAGGAAACTGCTCTGATAGCTTCCCTCGAGGGCGAAAGAGGTATGCCTAGACTCAAACCTCCTTTCCCTGCTGCCAAGGGATTCTGGCAGAAGCCTACAGACATCAACAACGTGGAAACACTTGCAAACGTACCTTGGATAATATATAACGGCGGCGCTGCTTTCGGCGCTATGGGAACGGAGCAGAGCAAAGGCACCAAAGTATTCGCTCTGGCCGGAAAGATCAAGAAGGGCGGCCTGGTGGAAGTACCTATGGGCATGACCCTCAAAGAAGTATTATACGGCATCGGCGGCGGCATCAAGAACGACAGAAAGTTCAAGGCCGTTCAGATGGGAGGACCTTCCGGAGGATGTATTCCTGCTGAGCTGATAGATACTCCTGTAACTTATGAAGACATCAACAAGACCGGCGCCATCGTAGGTTCCGGAGGTATGATAGTCATGGACGAAGACACCTGCATGGTAGACATGGCAAGATACTTCTTAAATTTCACCCGTGACGAGTCCTGCGGTAAGTGTAACTACTGCCGTATCGGCACCAAAAGGATGCTGGAGATCCTCGAAAGAATCACTAAAGGCGAGGGAAGAGACGGAGATATCGAAAAGCTTGAGGAACTGGCTGTCAAGATCAAGGACGGTTCCCTGTGCGGACTGGGACAGACTGCGCCTAACCCTGTTTTGACTACATTAAAATACTTCAGAAACGAGTATGAGGACCATATCTATAATCATAAGTGTACCGCAGCCTCCTGCAAGGCTCTCGTGACTTACACCATTACGGACAAATGTACGGGCTGTACAGCATGTTCCAGAAAATGCCCTGTAGGCGCAATCACGGGAACGGTCAAGAACCAGCACGTTATCGACAAAGAAAAGTGCATAAAATGCGGCAAGTGTCTTGAAACATGTAGATTTGGCGCCATAGAAAAGAAATAGGGGAGGAGGAAAAAACATGAATAAGTTTAGACTTAATATAAACGGCAAAGAAGTAACAGGCGTTGCCGGCCAGACCATTCTGGAAGTTGCAAGAGAAAACGACATTTTTATTCCGACTCTTTGCTATGACGAAAGAACTAAGATATACGGTTCCTGCGGTCTTTGTATGTGCGAAGTAGAGGGCAATCCTAAACTCTGCAAGGCCTGCGCTACAGAAATCGCTCCGGGAATGGTTATAAGAACAAATACCGAGAGAGTAATCGAATCGAGAAAGACCAACCTCGAACTTTTGCTTTCAAATCATACAGGCGACTGCAGACCTCCGTGCGTACTGGCTTGTCCGGGACAGACAGACTGCCAGGGATACGTAGGCCTCATAGCCAACGGAGAGTACGAGAAGGCTCTTGAACTCATAAAGGATAAGATTCCGCTTCCTGCGGCGCTTGGAAGAGTTTGTCCTCATCCTTGCGAAGAAGCCTGCAGAAGAGGTCTCATAGACGAGCCTATATCCATTCAGCAACTGAAGAGATTTGCAGCTGATATGGATCTTGAAGGCGAAGTGTTCGTGCCTGAATGTGAAGAAGACACAGGCAAGAGCGTGGCTATCATAGGCGGCGGCCCTATGGGACTGTCTGCCGCTTACTTCCTGAGACAGATGGGACACGACGTTACAATATTCGAGTCCATGCCTAATGCGGGCGGTATGCTGAGATACGGAATTCCTGAATACAGACTTCCTAAGGCAGTTCTGGACGAAGAAATCGCTACCATCGAAAGCATGGGAGTGGAAATCATCACCAACACAAAGGTTGGCGTCGACATTCCGTTTGAGACGATAAGAAGCGACTATGACGCTGTTCTTTTGGGAATCGGCGCATGGGTATCCACGGGAGTAGGCTGCAAGGGCGAAGATGCAGAAGGCGTCATCGGCGGTATCGACTTCCTGAGAAGAGTAGTCAGAAACGAAGAAATCGGCATGGGCAGAAAGGTTGCCATCGTCGGAGGCGGAAACACCGCCATGGACGCTTGCAGAACAGCAGTAAGACTGGGCGCCGAGGAAGTTTACAACATCTACAGAAGAACCAAAGACGAGATGCCGGCCGACATGGTGGAGATAGAAGAGGCGGAGGAAGAAGGAGTTATCTTCAAGAACCTTACCAACCCTATCGAAGTGGTGAAGGATGAAAACGGCCACGTCAAAGAAGTAGTTCTCCAGGTGATGGAACTGGGCGAACCTGACGCTTCCGGCAGAAGAAAGCCTGTTCCTGTAGAAGGAAAGACCGAGACTTTAGCCATCGACACCATGATTCTGGCTATCGGTCAGGCCGTAGACGCTACTGTATTCGACTGCGACAAGACCAGAAAGAATGCCATCGCATACGATCCTGACACCTTCATGACCAGCATACCAGGCGTATTTGCCGGCGGAGACTGCGGAAATGACAAGATTTCCATAGCTATCGAAGCCATCGCAGACGCCAGGAAGGCCGCCGACAGCATAGACGCTTATCTGTACGGCGAAGTTCTCAAATATGAAAAGCCTTACGTAGTCGAAAGAGACGACATCACCGAAAAGACTTTTGAAGACAGAGAGAGAATGTGCAGACCTGAGATTCCTCAGCTTTCTCCGGAAGAAAGAAAGGACAATTTCAGCGAAGTAATACCTGAAGGATTCACAGAAGAACAGGCTGTAGCCGAAGCTTCGAGATGTCTGGAGTGCGGATGTCACGATTACTTTGAATGTAAGCTGATAGACTTTGCTAACCAGTATGACGTTCATCCTGAAAGATTTGCAGGTGAGAAGAACGCCATCGAATTCGAAGATGATCATCCGTTTATCGTAAGAGATCCGAACAAGTGTATCCTCTGCGGCCTCTGCGTAAGAGTCTGCGACGAGGTAATGGGAGTAGGAGCTCTGGGACTGGTTCACAGAGGCTTCGATACAGTGGTTAAGCCTAACATGGAAAAACCTCTGATAGAATCGGGATGTATTTCCTGCGGACAGTGCGTCAGCGTATGTCCTACGGGAGCTCTTCAGGAGAGAACTACCATGATTAAGGAAACTCCTGTGGAGACGGAAGTTACAGACACCACCTGCTCTTACTGTTCGGTGGGATGCAGCCTCAAGCTGGAAACTTGCGGAGACATGCTTATCAAGGCTAACCCTGACAAGGAAGGCACCGTAAACAAGGGTCTTGCCTGCGGCAAGGGTAAGTGGGGCTTCGACTGCTCCATGCTGGAAGACAAGCTGGAAGATCCGCTTGTAAAGGAAGACGGCGCTTTCAGAGACGCTGATTATCACGAAGCATTCGTACTGGTTGCCAAGAAGTGCCAGTCCGTAGCCGCCAAATACGGCAAGGACTCCATCGCGGTAGCCATATCCGACAGATATACCAACGAAGAAGCTTATGCCATGAAGAGAATGGCCGAGGCCATGGGCGCCAAGGTTCTCTGCATGAACAACAGAGCCAGCGGCCTTAAGGCCGTTACCGGTCTGGACGCTTCTCCGAACACCATAGACGAGCTGCTTTCCACAAACCTTATCCTGAGGGTTGGCTTCAATGACGAAGACTCAAGAGTAATCGCCCTCAAGATGAAACAGGCCGAGGAAGCCGGCGCAAAGGTTATCAACCTGTGCAGCGGTGAAAACAGCGTGGGATTCCTCAAGGAAATCGCCAAGGCTATCATAGACAGCGGCAAGGCCAAGAAGGTTGCGGGCTACGACGAGTTCGCTGCTTCCGTAGCTTCCGTCAAGGTAAGCGACGAGGCCAAGGCCATCGCAGACCAGTATCTGGCAGCGAAGAAGGCTATGATAGTATATCAGCAGAACTTCCTGACGGTGGCAGGCGCTACTCTGGTAGCCGACATAGCAATGCTTTCGGGCCACATCGGAACTCCGAGAGACGGTATACTTCAGGTTAAAGCCAAGAACAATTCTCAGGGTCTCATAGACATGGGAATCACTGCCGGCAAGGAAGCTCTCGAAGGAGTCAAGGCTCTCGTAGTATTCGGAGAAAACGCCGATATCGACACCGAAGCCCTCGAGTTCTTAGCAGTATGCGACACTCACATGACTGAGCTGGGCGCCAAGGCCGACGTAGTGATACCGGGAACAGGCTTCGCTTCTGTAGACGGTACTTTCACCAACACGGAGAGAAGAATGCAGCTGGTAGAGGCGGCCATCGACGAAGACATACTGTTCAGCAACTGGGAAGTTGCCGCAGAAATCGCTCACGTATTCGAAGTAGACTTCGAGTGGGACGGAACAGACGACATCTCCGACGAAATGTCCGACACCGTAGATGCATACAAATATGCTCAGTTAGACGAAGTACTGGGCGGAGTTCTGAAGCCTGCTGACGGCGCGGCTCTTGTAGCTGTAGCCGACGGCCCTGTGGTAGAGGAACTGCCTTGCACAGACAGCTTGATGCAGATAATAACGCAGAGACTGCCTAAGCCTGCAAACCCTACGGCTTAAGCAAGAAAATACTGTAAAAGAACTTTTAGCGCCGGCATTTCCTGTGAGATGCCGGCGTTTGTACCTTTAAGGGGATGGGACATGTATGAATGGTAAGAACACGATTTTTGATATGTGGATATGTATATGGGGCGAGTATGAGTGAGTAAAACTTCCTAATGAAGAAAATGATGAATCATAAGGAGGTACAAAATGCACTATCTTTTACTTTTCGCCGCTATTACACTTGAAATAATAGCTACTACTCTGCTCAAATATTCGGCCGGCTTTACTAAGTTATGGCCGTCATTAGGATCTGTAGCTTTATATATTCTCTGTTTCTTTGCTCTGTCAAAGGCGCTTAACAGTATAAACTTAGGAGTAGCGTATGCGACCTGGTGCGCGGGAGGCATAGTGGTGACTACTATAATATCGGCTCTGCTGTTTGGCCAGAAACTCAATATGATAGGCATAGCGGGTATTGTTTTGATCGTAGCCGGCTGTATCATAGTAAATCTTTTCGGGACGGCAGGAGAATAAGGGATATAAGAAGGCGAGAAAAAGCTATTATGCATGCCGGAGGGGAAAATAAAATGGAATATTTTCCCCTCCGGTTTTTTGAAAGGACTATAAGTTCCGTCGAGTGCGTAAGGGCACGAAACAAATAAACACACGTTTTACGGGTGGGTAACTGGCAACTGGGCGGCATGCTCCTGTTGGGTGGACGGCCGCTCGGCATCGACGAGTTGGAACCGAGCATGCGCAGGAGTATGTTGTATTTTTCGCTATCCGTCCCATATTTTACAGCATTCCGCCGCAAGATATGGCGTAATCATGGCTTCGGGGCGGCTTATGCTGTATAATTTCATTTTTTGTCCGAATTCTACAACCGGTTTGCCAAAACCGGTTGTAGAATTCGTTGTTTTTTGTGCATAATACAGCATCGGACAGTTTTGAGTCGCCAAAGGGGCCCTTTGGGATTACACATGCTGTATTTTCTGCACTGTTTGTCTTGATTCTACAACATGTCGGCGCAGGCACAGTCCGGACGGGGAGGGGGGCTGTACCAGAATCCGGGGCCCGTGGGGCGGCCGCCATGTTTTTTGTGATTGACAAAATCGAATGGGGGGGGGGTATACTAAAAGCAAGTATATACACTTTTTAATATGTGAAGCGATATGAATAAGAATACAAGAGAAGAAAAGACTGGCAAAGTTCCTTCCAATTCCGAAGGCTTGCAGCCTGCTGAAATTGAAAAAGATCGTGACGAAGACAAGAACAAAAAGCGGGGATTGCTTTTAAGGCGAATAACCGTCGCTTTAGCTGTGCTGGTAGTGCTCAGCCTGTTGGGACTCATAGGCAGGGCGCTGTATTTGCATTTTAACGATCCGGCCGATTCAGAAGTTACAGTTCCCGAAAATTACCTCGAGAGCGGCGATTCCGGCGAAGAAACTTCACCTCCTGATTCCGGAGTCACCGACGACAGCGCCGCGTCAGAAAGTACCGAGGCAAACGGCTCCGCCGCAGAAGAAACGGACAGGAAAGCGGCGTACACGGAACTGTTTGAAATCAATACCGTTTCCAATAAAAAGTTTGAAGCGAAAAACATGCTGCCGGGAGATTCCGTTTCCCAGTATTATTGCGTGAGGACTTTCCATAAAGAAAGTCTGCCTGTATACTTTAGCGTGAAAGTGACGGAAGAAACAAAAGAATTATCAAAGGCATTGAGGCTACGCGTGGCACGCCCGGAGACAGGGGAAGTTTTGTGCGACGCTTCTTTTAGTGAGCTGAACGAAAAAGAATGGGCCATAACATTGCCGGCCAACGAAAACGGAAATACAGTCAGCTACTATAAAATCGAAGCCTATCTTACTACCGACACAGGCAACGAATATCAGGCGGCTATGCTGAAAGCCGATTTTAGTTGGTACGTCAAGGCCGAAGATCAAAAAAATCTGGTTCCTAAGACCGGAGATATAATCGGAGAGGCCCTTGCAATAACTTTAGCAGTATCAGCCGCCGCTCTGCTGGCCCTCGTAATAATCAAGCGAAAGAAAGAAGCGGACAGAGGACTTAATCCTCTGGGTATAAACATAGGAATAATCATAATCCTGACGGGGATGCTGACGGTGACTACATACGCCTTGTTTTCATCGATGGCTACGGTTCAGGACAACAAGTTTGAGACCGGCATAGTCAAACTCAATCTGAATGACGGAAAGCCTGTCATAGCAGAGGAAAAGTACATGTTTGAGCCGGGAATGAAAGTCGTCAAGACATTCTTTGTAGAGAATCAAGGCTCCGCAGACGCCTACTGCAATTTGTACTTTAAAAATGTAGAAGGAGACCTGTCGGAAGTGATGGAAATTACCGTAGAAGACGAGGAAGGCCTTATATATCAAGGAACTGCCGCCGGATTTGCTGCACGATCGCAGCAGAACAGGGATTTCATTCTCGAGGCAGGAGAGCGGGCCGAAATGACCATAATGTTCTATTTCCCTGAGGAAGCGGGAAACGCCTACCAAGACAAAGAGCTTCAATTCGATTTGGCGGCGATAGCCACTCAGGTGAGAAATAATCCGGATAAGGAGTATTGATGTGAGAAGCGAACGCGAAAACGAAGGATTGAAAACAGCGAAGAATATACTCGTATGGATTGTGGCCATATTTGCCATAGGTATGATGATTTTCACCATAATATCGGTGACTACATTCGATAGAGCCGACAGAAAACTGTTCGGCTACAGCGCATTTATAGTAATGTCAGACTCTATGAGCGCCACCGACTTCGACGCGGGAGACTTGGTGCTGATAAAAGAAACTGACCCGTCAACGCTGAAGGTCGGAGATATCATAGCGTTTCAGTCGCCGGACGAGGCCAACTACGGCGAAATCGTCACTCACAAAATAAGGGAGCTGACGACTGACGAATCGGGGCAGCCCGGATTTATAACTTACGGTACGACTACGGATTCCAACGACAGCGGAATTGTTACATACAACCTGATTATCGGACAATACAAAGGCCATGTGGCCAATGTGGGCACTTTCTTCATGTTTCTGAAGACCGTGCCGGGATACTTCATATGTATATTTACACCTTTTCTGCTGCTAATACTTATTCAAGCCGGAAACAGCATAAAGCTGTTCCGAAAGTACAAACGGGAGCAGATGCAAGAAATCAAAGCTGAACGAGAGAAGCTTGAGAAAGAACGGGAAGAATCCAAGGTAATGATGGAGGAACTCATGCGCATGCGTGAGGCAATGAAAGAGATAAGCGAAAAAGAGGAGAAGAGAAATGAACAGGAGAAGCAGCACTAAAAAAGCCTTGACTGCCAGCATTATGTCCATGGCTCTGTGCATGGTACTGCTGATAGGAGCCACCTTCGCATGGTTCACAGACAGCGTTTCCAGCGGGACTAACGTGATTAAGGCGGGAAACCTGAAAATCAGCGCAACCTATCAGAATACTGCGGAAAACGGTACAACCTATAACATTCCGGGGTTCACACGCAATGGAGGCAATGTAATCTTCGGCGACACTAAAGTCGATATCAATGAAAATAATTCGATAATATCCGAAGATCTCTGGGAGCCGGGCGCAGTGGGAGCTAAGCTGATTACCGTTAAAAACGATGGCAGCTTGGCTGCCAAAATCAAGCTTGACTTTACGACGGCGGACAGCGGATTACAAAACGCTCTTTGGTTTGATTTTATTCAGGTGGGAGCAGACAATGCAGTGACAGGAGCGTTTACCGAAAGAGAAATGAGCACTTTATCTACATTTGCAAAAAACCTCGAATTGCCGCTGATGCCTAAAGGAACTGACGGCGACAGCGTTTCATTTATCATGCTTTACGGAATGAAGGAAGACGCCGGCAACGAATACATGAACGCCGGATTTGAGGCCGATGTTACCATCTTGGCAACCCAATATACATATGAAGAAGACTCCTTCGGAACTGATTATGATGCGAACGCCGAATATGTTAATCATGTTGTGAGCGACGGCACAGAGTTAAGCAACGCCATCTCCGAGGCAAAGGAAAACGACGTCATTAAATTGGGGAACAACATTTCGCTCAGTAGCGAGCTGAATTTGAACAAAGCCGTTACTCTGGACTTGGGAGGAAACATTATAGAAGGCAGATTAAAAATAACTGCTCCTGCAGGTACCGGACCGGTAGTAGTGAAAAACGGCACTCTTAAATCCACGGGAACCGGCAGCGCCGTCTCCGTATTTGCAGGAAGTGGATATGCGCAGGAGCAAATTTTTGAGAATATGACTATCGAGGCTCCTAATGTAAGCAGCAATTATGCTTTTAGAATGTACAGCGCTGCGGAGGGCAGCGACATCACCATCCGCAATTGCACGATAACATCAGGAAGCGGCGGACTTACTTTACAGGCGTCGGCCAATTACACTCTCGACAAACTTACAGTAAAAGCCGGTGATGGCGTGGCTATTTATGCCGGCAGCGGAAGCGGAGTCTATACCATGTCCGACTCGAAACTGTCCAATAACAGCGCCACAAAAGCGGCAATTGATATTACGGGCACCATGGGTTTGACAAATTGCACAGTGGAGAACGCTGCGGAAAACGGAAAAGCGATTAAATTAGTTAAAATGGGAGTAAGCAACACCATTTCCGGCGACGACACCGTTATTAAAGGAAAACTGGATATCGCTTCCAATGTAACGCTCAAAATCTCCGGCGGTATTTTCTCAATCCAACCGGCGGACAAGTATATCGCAGATGGTATGCAGGCATCACTGCAGTCAGACGGCACTTACAAAGTGGTGAGCCAATAACCAAAGGAGGCTATCGATATGACAAACAATAAAAGCACTAAGCGGGCGCTTTCTGCCAGCATTATGTCCATGATCCTGTGCATAGTTCTGCTGATAGGAGCCACTTTTGCGTGGTTCACAGACAGCGTTTCCAGCGGGACTAACGTGATTAAGGCGGGCAATCTGGATGTAAAGCTCGAGTACAGCAAAGACGGCACAAATTGGACTAATGCCGACGGCGCAACAGACTTGTTCGACAGCTCCGCAAAGTGGGAGCCGGGACATGTGGAAGTGGTATACCTTAAGGTAAGCAATGCCGGTGATTTGGCGTTAAAGTACAAACTTGGTGTAAACGTACTTAATACGGTTATTGGCAAGACAGCAGACGGTAAGGACATAGACCTTTCTGAGTTCTTGAAGTTTGGAATCGCAGAACCGAATACTGCGTATGCAGATCGCCCGACAGCTTTGGCAGCAGTCACAGACAGCGCGGCTTCTGTATCACAGGGCTATACCTCTGAAGAGAAGACATTGACCGCAGGTGCAAGCAGCAATATGATTGCCATGGTCGTGTATATGCCTGAAGATGTAAGCAACGACGCAAACCATAACGGTACGGATGTTCCGTCCATAGAGATGGGAGTAAAGCTTGCAGCAACTCAAGATACAGTTGAATCCGACAGCTTCGGCAATGATTATGACCAAAACGCATCGTTTCCTGCAACTTCAGATGCGGAAGCCATAGAACAGGGATTTTCGGCAAGAATTGGAAAAGAATATTACAAAAATGTATCTGATGCAATAGCAGACGTAGAAAACAACGATACCATCACACTCATAACAGATATCGAAGAATCCATAACGGTACCAGAGGGAAGGACCGTTTCCCTCGACTTGGGAGGGCACACCCTGACGGCCGGCGATGAAAACAGCCCAACTATTACCAACAACGGCACTATCACAAGCCTGACCAACGGAACGATTAAGGCGACCTTAAAAGGAGCGTATACGGGAGCAAATAAGGACTCGGGCGCTGTATATAATACAGGGAAAATTGGCACTGTAAATGTCGATGTGCAGGCTGATCAGGGAGCCGCCTTGCGTAATGATGGCACTATAGGCGAGATAGTCGGAGGTTCTTATACGGGACATCCTGGCAAGTACAATGGCGGAGATGCAATAGACACTAAAGGCTTGTTAAACGAAGGAACAATCGATCTCATTTCCGCAGGATATTTTCAGGGAGCAAAGTACGCCGTCAAAAACAGTGGCGCTATTAAAAGCATAACTGGAGGAACCTTCGATTCTCCGTATATTGATGAGAGCGGATATTGCAATGTGACCAGTGTGAATGGACTGGACGAAGTTTGGTTTGGCAATGCTCCGACCTCTATCTCCGGCGGCACTTGGTACTGCCTTGACACTAATGCTACGCTGAAACCTGCAATTGGTAGCACCTTTACTTATTCAAAAGGCGACCTATGTCAGATGACCAGCAAAAAGATTTATTCTAACGGCAAGTGGGTTTCTTCGGAACAAGGCGCTGAATATTACTATTATACAGTAACTCCTAAATAGCCTCTGTCACTGCGTTGGTACTTATATAGGAAAAACATTCCGTTCCCTTTCATCAGGGAACGGAGATCAAAGGGCATAAGCCTTGACCGCCTTGTGCCTTTTGATTTCCGCAAGGAATACTCATCATTGTCGCGAGAGGATGTGACGAAATTGAAAAAATATTTTTATGACAAAAAAAGACAGGAGGGCAGCGGCGAACAAGATATACTCAGCCTGCTCCTGCCGTCTTTTATAGGTATATTGCTGTGCCTCATATGTCTCACGGGAATGACATGGGCATGGTTTACATCCGCCATAACGACAACCTCCACCATCAGCGGAGCCAGTTTTAACATAGAGGTGGAGATTAAAGAAACCGATACAAGTGGCGCAATTGAGGGAACGAACGGATCGTATGCACTGGAGGCCAACAAGGACTACACCGTCACGATTAAGAAAGCCGCATCTTCGACTGCTTCCGGATATGGCCTAATCACGATTGGAACTGCCTGCTATTATACGGATAAAATAGATACAAGTGAATATAAATTTCAAATAGAAACCGGCGCTACAGATGTGACGGCCACCTTCACACCGGCATGGGGGACACCGGATTCATCGGCAGGGGAAAAAATAATCAGCGGAGGCTCTGTTATGTTGGGAAACACTATCGGCAAATTCGCCTTTACAACGCCTGACGATAAGACACCGGAAGGACAAAAAGATGTCAAGAAGGACGAAGCGGCGACTCCTCCGGCAGACACATCCGGAGCTTCTAAAGCTGAAGACTCCGATGTATCTTTATCAACGCAAAACATGTAAAGCAAAATCAATGGCACCGCCAACTTACAGTTATTGTAAAATGTTGCTGAATTTCATATTTACTAAGAAACTGCCAACAAATTTCGCGTATTTTGTTGGCAGTTTTAAAAATTTTAGCATTTCTGCCAACAATGACCGGAAAAAGGCCGTTTCTACGCCGATATTTTTACACATTTTGTAATTTCTGTTGGCAGTTTGAGCAAAATCAAAGGAACTGCCAAAATGTAATTGGATTTTTCCAAAAACATCCGCCAGATAGACGCTGGGCCAACGCAAAACAGAGAGGTTGATCATATTGAAAAGAATTTAACAAATAAACTTGACAATGCCGTAATTTAATATATAATATAATTAGAATAAGGATATGCAGTTTCATGTTGAGAACGGAAGTGTTTTATGAACGGGATCAGGCAGCACGACATGAGAGACTGCGGATCGGCGTGTTTAGCTACGATACTCAGACATTACAGATCGTTTGTTCCGATGGTTAAAATAAGAGAAATCATGCATGTGGATAAAAACGGAGCAAGTATGTTTGCCGTGTGTGCTGCGGCTGATTATTTTGGCCTTGAGGCTCAAGGTCTTAAGGGTTCCGTTACCGAGATATTGAAAGAAAGAGACGAGAAGAATGTCGCTTTTCCTTTGATAGCTCATATTTTAACTGATGAAAATCAGTTTCATTATGTAGTAGTTAAAAAAATAAAAGATAAATATGTACATATATTCGATCCGGCCAAGGGCAATCGCAGATTTAAAATCTGCGATTTTGAGGAGCTCTTTACCGGATTTTTTATTAACCTTGTACCTAAAGAGGATTTTAGCCCGGAAAAGAGAACTCGGAAGCCGTATGAAAAATTTGCAAATATAGTATTTAAGCAGAAAACATTATTTTCATCCGCTATATTGTTATCGGTTCTCTTGGCAGGCCTATCAATATTCACTTCATTTGCCTACCAAACTATAGTAGATAAGTATATCTTGAATAATAACCATGCAATGGAATTGAGGGACATCCCTATTTTCTCAAAGCTGTATATACATATTGAAGAATTGTGCCATTCACTTCCGCAATTATTTGTCGCAGTACTATTTATTTACTTATCCCAAACGCTTATATTTGCGTTAAGGGGAATTATAATAACTTACATATATAAGAATTCCAGCAATATGCTTATTACTAATTATTGCCGTAAACTCATACAACTTCCTATACCTTTCTTTCACGATAGGGAAACAGGTGAAATATTATCAAGGTATAATGATATTGAAGAAATTCAGAACATAATTTCGGGAATAGGGTTATCAGTTATAATGGATGTAGTTATGGCAATAGCTGGCGGTGCTGTACTATTTGTCATAAGTCCTGAACTGTTTAAAATAGTTGTAATTATGGCTATTGTATATGCTTTAATTGCATTTTGTTATCGCAAACCTATAGGCAGAATAAGTCGTAGCATTATGGAAGCAGACTCAAGGCTTATGTCTAAGATGAAAGAGACAATAGACGGAATTGAATCTATCAAAGCCACTTGCGCCGAAAATAAATCAGAAGAGAAATTAAGCAGCCGTATTGATGAATACATACGAATGATGAAAAGAGGAACACTGATTTCATTGTCTCAATCGACAATAATGAGCCTGAGTCAAAGCATGGGCAATTTAGCTATATTGTACTTTGGATGTAACTTTATATTGAATGGAACGATTTCCCTCGGAACTTTTATATCTTTTGAAACACTTATATTTTTCTTTCTGTCTCCGCTTCAGAATTTGCTCTCAATGCAAATTACACTCCAGCAGGCATTTGTGGCCGCAGACAGATTAAATGACGTTATGGAAAATAAAACAGAAAACGAGGTCTTCAAAGGCAAAGAAACATTTAAAAGCAATGAACACACATGCTTAAAGGTAACAGATCTCAGTTTTTCGTACGGCTACAGGGCTCCAGTGTTGCAAAACCTCGACTTGGTTGCTTGTGAGGGGGAGAAGATTGCAGTAGTTGGCAAAAGCGGATGCGGAAAAACTACATTGTTCCATATTTTAGGTATGATTGAAAGTGACTATGAGGGATGCATATGTATCAATGACTGCAATATACAAGACATCGACAAAACATCTTATAGGCGACATGTGATGTATGTTCCACAAGAAAGCGTTATATTTGCAGAAAGCTTTAAAGATAATATTCTCATGGGCGAAACAGCGGATAATGCTAAATTGAAAAAAATCATAGAGGGATGTCATCTTGAAGATGTAATTTCACAATATGATAATGGTATTGAGGCAATTTTAGAAGAAAACGGCAAAAACTTATCCGGCGGTCAAAAACAAAGGATAGCTATAGCAAGAGCACTTATAAAAAATCCGAAGATACTGCTGCTTGACGAAAGTACCAGCCATCTTGACGCAGAAATGGAAAAAAGTATATTCAATTTCATATCAAGCGAATTTGCAGATACAACATGTCTGTTCTCTACTCACAGAGAAAGTCTGATAAATTTGTGTGACAGAAAAGTACATATTTTAAATGGAAAAGTTGTTTGAGTATGTGTTTTAATAAGCGGGGCATAAGTGTATGTATCAAATGGAGGAGAAAATGAAAAAACTATTAAGAAGTGAGATGAAAGCAATCAATGGTGGTCACCGCTATCAGACCGATTGCACCGGTTGGAATTTTGACTATAGAACATGGCATAACATTCCAATCGTAGGCAGTCATAGTGATCAAAAGGCAGCTGTAAAATTACATAATAAAGCTTTAAAGGAACACAAAGAAAACACTTATTTTAAAAACTTTTACCATTCGGCTAAAGAGTTGAAATTGTAAACTTTTCAAGAGATATCTGTTACACTTAACTAATTGATATATGCCCCGCTTTAATATATAAAGAAATTTTACAAGGAGGATATATGAAAACCATTAAGTATATTATGTTGCTGCTTCTTGCCACGGCCATCTTATGCAGCTGTGAGTCGCAGTCAAAAAAGCAGAATGATTTTAGCGGAACCATGGAAAATATCGAATACCCGACGGAACATGGCCGAATTATTGACATTATGTATACTGAAAATGAAGAAATATACATATCCATGAAAAGCCCTGATACAGAGCCAAGCAAATCAATAGCCTCAGTATGGAGGAAAACCGCAGACGACGATGAGTGGACGCAAATTTATACACAAGAATTTACTTCAGATGAAGAAGATAAAACGGTGGGAGGATATATCTATTTTATGGGCAGAGGAGCCGTAATTGAAGAAATTTCCTTCGGCGAGACTGATATAAGCGCCAACAGATATTATATCAATACATTCGATACTAAAGAATTAAAGGAACTTCCATTGCAAGAGCAGATGGGAATAGTAGATTACAAGGATTCTTTGACCGAAGATAAGATTGTAATGGAGGATACCAATACTTCTACGGTAAAAATCCTGAATTTAAACAACAATACCATGAAAGAGCTGACCGAAATCGATACGTGTTTCTTCTCTTATTATGACGGACGGTACGTTTATATGGCTCATACCGAACCTTTTGAGCTGTCGGAAGAAGATGAAAAGGATCTGCAAAGCGGTTCAGTTACCGATAAGCCGTCAAAATATGCAAGGGGAACCATATATGATACGGAGGAAGAAAACTTTAAACAATCAGATGTCCTTACAGAAGTAGCCATTTTGCTATTCGAAAAGTGGAAAGGCGGTAAAATTAACAGCTACAATTCACAACCTGTATTTTGCGAAGACATTTCCTCCGACTCAGAAGTATATTATGTCGTATATACCGATGGAGTATATCGAGTAGACGAAAAGGGGAGAAAACTGATATATTTTGACGAGGAATGGGATAACGCAAAAAGCAGTATTGACCTGATTATGCCTACACCGGCAGGAGATATATACATATACGCCTCCATATTCGACAAGAATTCATGCTCCTATACTAAAAAACTTATGAAAGTGACTCCTTGAGTTATGAACAGAAAAATATCCATACTCGTAATTTTAATAATTGTGTTTTTAACCGGCTGTAACAGTGGGGGAACAGAAGCAAACCTTGCCGCCATCGATATACCGTTGCCATATCAAGAGGGTTATGTCCAGGATATGAAAATAACTGAGGACGGTAATCTAACTCTTGCCATGTACGAAACAATGAACGGCGAAAAAAAAGCAAAAGCGACAGTGTGGCAGACAAGCAATGACGGTGAAAACTGGGAGCAGTTATATGAAGAGTACTTTGAACCAAACAATCCTAACAAAGAAACTGTAGAAATATTGATGTATTTTGCAGGAGACGGCTTAATTATTACAAAACACGATTATATCGGAGATAGCTTGGAAGTCACTTCTGAAGAAGCATATTATATCGACGAGTTTAATAATGGGAGCAGAAAGCTTTCCGCTTCAAACTCTATCAAAGACTTCGGAGGACGGCTTATATATAATAATAACGGTATATATATAAATATATACAATGAAGAAGACGGACAACAAATCGTGCGCTTAGATCCTGACAAAGAAACTTTAACAGACACAGGAATTGTTGGTAAAGATGAATACGAGTATGTATATTATATGAGTTCCGGCGGAGACCGTATCTATTGCATCTGTTCTGTGGCATATGAGGGTACAAAAGAGGAAAAAGAGGGGACGGTTCCTGTCGATACATCAAAATATATAAAGGGTCGAATATACGATACAGCCACAGGAGAAATAAGTGAATCAGAGCTTCTTAATAAAGCGGCTGTCTTATTTTATGAAAAATGGAAGGGTGAAAACCAATATTCCTATACTTATATGCCTGTGTTTTGTTCCAATATAAGTTCTGAGGAAGAGTCGTATTTATTAGCTCATAATGACGGTGTCTACATGATTGATAGTGATGAGACAAAGCTTCTTTATAAAGACAAAAATTGGAAGGGCAGCAGCAATCAAATTTCGGATATTTTAATGAACCTCGACGGCGATATATATGTACATGTTTATCTTGATAATTATGCTGATGCCCAGTTGATTAAAATATCAGAGGGAACTCACTCATGAATATAAAGAAGCGATACAAAGTAAATATGGCAGCACTCATTTTCTTAATGCTTCTTTTACTGGCAACAGCAGGATGTGCCGGTAAGACGGAGGCAGATAAGATACATGAAATAAGCCTTCCCAATGAAGATATTGTGGTAATGCAGATGAAATTCGATGAAAAGCAAAGGCTTTTGATAGCCGGCTTTGAAAGAAACGAAGACAACTCAGCAGTCACGGCATCTGTTTGGAGGACAGATGATCAGGGGGAATCATGGGAATCTCTCTATGAAAAGACATTCCACTCTGAAAAACCCGGAGAGACTTTAGTAGAGACGGAGGTGTATTTTACCGACGATGGTTTGCTGATGAGCGAAGTAACTTTTACCTTGGAAAATATCTCTGATATGTCCAGAAAGATGTATTATGTAAAAAGTTTTGAAACGGGAGATGCTGAGGAGATATTAACCTCAATAAATGTTAATTCTTTAAGCGATATTAAATTTATCTCAGAAGAAGCAGTATATGCGCTTGACTATAGAAGCAGAGATTTTCTGAAAATAAATATTTTGACAGAAGAGATAGAAAAGATTGAGCTGCCGCAAATTAAAAGCATAATATATAATTTTTATAACGACACCTGCGTACATTTTGCATATTATATCGAAGAAGAATATTTGAACGAACAAGAACTTCAAACCGAAAACATAGATTCCGATGACGCAAAAGAAATTTATGAAAATTATACAGCGGGAATCAGATACGATCTTCAAAAAGAGCAGGTAGTTAACGCTCCTGTGATGAAAGATTTTGGCACATATATGTTCATAAAAAATGATGAGACAGACTATGAACAGAGTATATCTTTGGCTGCGGCTCCGGAAGAAGATAAGTATTACTTCTTATATGATGAAGGCCTTTTTGCATTTGATGAAAACGGAGAAAGTCTGCTCTATAAAGATAATCAATGGAAAAAAAGATATAGTGAGTTGGATATTCTGTACATAGATGATAACGATGTATATATACAAGCTTTTGAAAAGAAGGGGGATTACCGTAACCATCTTTTTAAAATAAGTATAGCGTAAGGAGACGGCCGATGACTACCGATAAGACGGCAAAATATTTCATAGCGGCAAGCCTCATAGGCACAGGAATTTTCCTGCTGCTTCCGTATGCTTACGTCGTCGTAAACTCCTTTATAAAGACGGGAAGCGGCAGTTTCGCAGGCCTTGACAATTATGAGGCCGTCCTTGGCAGCGAGGCTTTTATGACCGCTATGGGCAACACGGCGCTCTTTATGGCAGTCAGTGTGCCGGTCATTCTTGCATTGTCGCTCCTGATTTCAGTATACATCTATGAGAATCCGCGTCTGGCAGGATGTCTCAAAACAAGCTTTCTGATTCCAATGGCCATACCTGTCACTTCCGTAGTCCTGATGTGGCGGTTTTTGTTCGACGATAACGGCATAATAAACGGCGTTCTAAATGCCTGCGGCATGGATACGGTAAACTGGATGAATACCGGAGCGGCTTTCTGGATATTGGTTCTCAGCTACGTCTGGAAGAATCTGGGGTACAACATAATTCTGTGGCTGGCGGCGCTTTCGGCCATCGACCCGGCTATAGGCGAGGCGGCCAGAATAGACGGAGCCGGCGGCTGGCAGCGGCTGACGAGAGTAACCTTACCTGCCGCCAAAAACGGAGCTTTCGTCATAATCGTGCTGGCTGCGCTCAGCTCTTTCAAGGTGTTCAGAGAAGCGTATCTGGTGGCCGGAGAATATCCTCACGACAGTATTTACATGGTGCAGCACATATTCAATAACTGGTTCAGAAACCTCGAAATAGACAAGCTGGCGGCGGGAGCCGTGATAAATTCACTGATTCTTATCGTCCTCGTGCTGCTTCTGCAAAGGTTCTGGGAAAGGCGGGGTGACGACAGATGAAGAAAATCCTATTCACTCTGCTGGCGGTTTTAGGTTTTGCCGTATGTTATCCGGCGCTGTTTATACTGATAGGTTCGCTGATGGGAGAGGGAGAGCTTCAGAGCAATCTTTCGGCCATAATGAACGACCAGGCCGGCGGCTATGCCCGGTGGGCGCTTCTGCCGGAAGACCCGACGTGGGAAAGCTACAAAGCTCTGTTTCTGTATGAGCCGGGATTTTTTGTGCTGTTCTGGAATTCTATCAAGATATGTGCCGGAGTTCTCGCCGGACACGCAATATTCGCAGTACCCTGCGCCTACGGCTTTGCCATGTACGAATTCAAGTTCAAAAAAACCTTATTTACAATATATATTATCTTCATGATGATGCCGTTTCAGGTGCTGATGCTGCCCGAATATATGGTACTTAAAAATCTCGGACTCATAAACACGCTGTGGGCTGTCATACTGCCGGGAGCATTTTCGACCTTTCCGGTGTTCATAATGTATAACTTCTTCAGGGGAATTCCGAAGTCTGTAATCGAAGCCGCAAGAATGGACGGGGCGAGTGAATTCGTCGTATTTCTGAAAATAGGAGTACCTGCTGGGGCCTCCGGCATAGCAGCTTCCATGATCTTGCAGTTTTTAGAGTATTGGAATGCAGTGGAGCAGCCCATGATTTTTCTTGCTAAAGAAGAAACATGGCCCCTATCACTGTATCTTCCGTCTGCCGGCATGGAAAGCCTGTCTGTATCTCTGGCGGCTGCGTTCATATCGCTGGCGCCGTCGCTGCTGATATTTAGGCTGGGTCAGGACTCACTGGAGGCAGGAATTTCAGCCACCACTTTCAAGAGATAGGAGGAATCGTCATGGAAAAGAAAATACTCACCGCCGTAACGATTGTCTTCTTCATCGTGATGCTGGCCTTTACATTTATATCCCGTAAGACCGCAATTGAGCTTCTTCCTCGGGTGGAAGCCGTCTATGCAGAGGACGGCGTTACCTTTCCGGCGACTGCCGTCTACACGGATCAGTGGGGCAACAGCTGCGTATATGCGATTGTAGAAGAAAAAAGCATATTGGGCACGGTAGAGGCCGCCCACAAAATCAATGTAGAGATACTAAAAGAACAGGGAGAAGAAATAACCTGCGAGGGGGCCGAGAGCATGTCTCATCTGCCTTATATAAAAGATGCGTCTGTCGGCATAAGCGACGGAGACAGGGTAAGGAGGGCAGACTGATGGCAGAGCTTAAAATATTGAATCTGAAAAAAGAATACGAAAAGGGTAAAACAGCGGTAGATGATTTTACTCTTACTATACGGGACGGAGAGCTGGCGGTCATAGTAGGGCCTTCGGGCTGCGGAAAGTCTACCACTCTGAGAATGATAGCCGGGCTGGTGCCGGCGACTTCCGGTCGGATAATACTGGACGGCAGAGATATAAGCGAGGTAAGCACGAGAGATCGGGACATTGCGATGGTCTTTCAAAACTACGCACTATATGAGAACATGACCGTCTTCGGGAACATCGCCTTTCCTCTTAAAATCCGCAAGGAAGAAAAGGAAAAGATAATAGAAAAGGTAACTGGTATATCCAAAATACTCAAAATAGGGGATTTACTGGACAGGCGACCTAAGACACTTTCGGGAGGCGAAAAGCAGCGTGTCGCCATGGGGAGAGCCCTCGTGAGAAGCCCTAAGCTATTCCTGATGGACGAACCCCTTTCCAATCTGGACGCTCGCCTCAAGACGGAGCTGAGGGAAGAAATAAAGAGGATACAGAGAGAACTAAGAACGACTACGATTTATGTAACCCACGATCAGGAAGAGGCCATGAGTATCGCCGACACGATAATTGTCATGGACGGCGGCAGAATAAGGCAGACAGGAACGCCGACAGAGATATATGAGAATCCTGTAGATCCGTTGGTGGCAGGCTTCTTCGGACAGCCGGCCATGAACATCTGGAGGGAGCCCGGACGGATTCTGGGCATAAGGCCTGAGGACGTCATAATTTCAGATTGTGAAGAAGATGGCGTTTTGGGAACAGTGACGGAACAGTATTACGGCGGCGACCGCTGGGTAATAAAGGTTGAGACGGAGAAAACGATGATGACTGCCTTTAACCCGGCGCCGGTACAGAAAGGCAGCCGGCTTCGGCTCAAATTACCCGAAGGGAAGCTTCACAAGTGGGAGGTGTAACAGCATGAAAAAAATACTCGCGATGCTCATGACATTCATTCTTATTATGGGACTTGCAGGCTGCGGCTCGGATGGCTCTGAAGCCGGAGAATTGACCAAAGCAGCGTCGGAAATAAAGCTACCGGAAGCAATCGACTACATTACCGACATGAAAGTGGATGAGAACGGCTGTATCACGTTGGCGGCTTATGAGAGAAAGGGAGATTTTAATGGCATAATCAGCATTTCAAAAACTGAGAATGACGGAGAGTCGTGGGAGACTCTGTACCAACGAGAAGTCTCGATTGAAGAAAGAGAAAATCACTTTGCTGAAGCATATCTGTACTTGGGAGATTCGGGAAGCTACTTTGAAGTAGGCGACTGGGACACTGAAGACTTGAGAAATTCTCTCAAAAAGCGTTATTATCTGAGAGACTTTGATAGCGAACCCTTGGAGTTCGATTTCAGCTGGACGGATTTTATCATAGATGATGTAAACTATATCGACTTTGAAGAATCCTACGGCATGAAGCTGTGGGGCGAGTATGGAGAGAAAACTGAACTTTACCGCATGAATATAAGAGACAGACAAATCGAGCAGATACAGCTGCCCGAGGTAACAGGTCCGGACTACATGGGGAATGACGGCAGATATGTATATGTGATGTATTATCCGGAAATTGAGGAGGCCGCCACCTTTTCAGCAGGACTAAAGCTGATAGAAAAAGAAATAAAGGAGAACGGACACTGCATAAGATACGACATGAAAGAGAATAAAGTTCATCAATCGGAGATTCTCGACGTGCTGGCGAAAAAGGCGATGCTCTGGAACAGCGTCGAGAGCAATGACGACCAAAACTATTCAATGTATGCAGCAGACACCTACTCTGAAGAAGAGAGATATTACATCCTTAATGATTCCGGACTTTGGCGGATAGATAAAAATGGCGAGACTTTAATCTATAAAGAAGAAAACTGGCTGAAAGAAATATATTATTTGAATTATCTTACAGTAGGAAACGGAACCGTATATTTTACAGCTGCACCGGAGGACGGTGAAACGAGGCTTCTCAAAATCACCGACAACCAGTAATAGAAGGGGGCAAAGACTATGAAAAAAATACTCGCGTTGCTCATGACATTTATTCTTGCTATAGGCCTGACAGGCTGCGGTTCCGCAGGGATGGGCGGCAATGATGAAACAGAGCTGGACGTATTTATGATGAATCCCGATATGTATATGGAGAGCTTCTTATCTTCTTACAGCGGAGAAGAGGGAGTCATCACCACTAATGTTGAGATGGGAATGACTAATCCTGACATGGAGGTCGGCGATGTGCTTAAACTTTTGAACACACGACTCATGAACGACGATGGGCCTGACATCATAGTAATGGACGACATAAATGCCGACGGATATATAGAGTCGGGACAGCTGACAGACCTAAGCGGCATAATAAGCGAAAGCGAAGACCTTATAAAGCCTCTGACGGAGCAGGACAATGAGATGTATTACGTTCCTCTTTCTTTCGACGTAATAGCAGACTCGAAACGTACCGGCATGTCGGTGAGTTTTGAAGATATGGAGAAGTATATATATTCCTTGAAAGCCTCCGGCCTTAAGTCGGGAAACTTTGAAAACACCGTGGTTCTCTGGTATAAGACCGAAATAGAACCGATAATAAGAGAGAAAAATAATCTGAGCAGAGAGGAACTCGCAGGGTTTTATGAAAAAGTCAAAGAGCTGATGAGCGTGACGGAATGGTACGGAAGAACTCCCGCAAGAGCTTCGTTGTATCCGGGAACTTTTATGGTGAATCCTCTCAACGAATATTGGGATATATATGGCGATAAGATTGGCGCGGCAAGAAGCTATATAACAGGAATAAGTGATTTTCAGCAGCTGTATCACGCTAAAAACGAAGGAAAGCTGGAGTTCAGCTATGGCAAAGCCGGCGGCAGAACTGCGTATATCCCTACCTGCATAATCGCAGTAAACAACAGCAGCAAGAACAAAGAAGCCGCCCTTGAAATGGTGAAATACATGTTATCTGAGGAAGGGCAGAGGGATGTAGCACAAAACGGCGGTTATCTGCCTGTCAACGAAAAAGTTCTAAGAGACGAGCTTGAAAACTGGGGCGAAGTGAACGCCAACATAAACGGCGTGGGAGCTATTCTGAAGCCTTTGGCGGAAACAGAGATAGACGAGATCATGAAAGCGATAGAAAATCTGGAGTACGAGATCTACAGCGACTCTTATCTGATGGAGATAATCCTTACAGGGGCGGCGGACTACGGTAACGGCGACGAGACCCTTGATTCTGCCGTAGAAAAGGCCATGAACAAGCTGAATATCTACCTGACGGAATAGAATAAGGGGACGTGGACATATCATCATGCTGTATTTATGCTGCTGCTCCTACTGATTATACAGCATCTCTATGCAGAATATGCCATAATCAGGCCGTGCAAAGGGCTCATGCTGTAAAAATTGAATTATAGCACGGATTTTACAACAAGTTTTTCAAAAACGGTTGTAAAATCCGTTGTTTTTTTCGGAAAATACAACATGGGCAATATTGAGGCTGACTTTTGACTGCAAATGTTGTATTTTCCGGCTGTCAAGCTACTGTATTACAGCATGGGGAGATTCTGTGCGGCAAGACGGCTGAGGTATAATCGGCTGGAGAAGCAGTGGTACAGTTCGAATTTCGACACGACAGCCACATCCAAACAGATTTTGTGTAAACAAATCATTAAATTTCCAAAAAAATTGTAAATAAACACAAAAAACCTATTGACATTCTTCTCTGTGGACGTTAATATAAATGTATACAAAATCGAAGGAGAAGAATATCAGCGATGATGAACGTCATTATTATACTCGGTCTAGAACTAATCGTCTCAAATAGAATAATTAAAAACTGATATTCTGCCTTGGAACCGAGTAAGCAAACTTTTATATGATGTTAGACTGACCTTGCTTCTAATTTTAGGTAGGAGCAGGGTCTTTTTAATACATGAGAAATATCTCATCCGTACTTACAAAAAAGAAAGGAATCTTTGAAATGACAACAGAAATAAGCAGTAAAGCAGGTATGAAGAACCATACGAAATACAGCATAGGTTACTTTATGCCGCCGGCAGAATCCACCGAGTGGGTGAAGAAAGATCACATCGACAAAGCTCCTATATGGTGCAGCGTAGACCTTAGAGACGGAAACCAGGCCCTGGTCGTTCCCATGAGCCTTACAGAAAAGCTGGATTTCTTCAAACTGCTATGCGACATCGGATTTAAGGAAATAGAAGTAGGGTTTCCTGCGGCTTCCGAGACCGAATACGAATTTCTGAGAAAACTTATAGAAGAAGATCTCATACCGGAGGACGTAACCATTCAGGTACTCACCCAGTCCAGAGAACACATAATAAATAAGACCTTTGAAGCCGTAAAGGGCGCCAAGAACGTTGTAATCCATCTCTACAATTCCACGTCGGTGGCGCAGAGGGAGCAGGTGTTTAAAAAGAGCAAGGATGAAATAAAGGCCATAGCTACCACAGGAGCAGAAATGATAGTAAAATATGCCGACGCTATGCCTGATACTCACTTTACCTTCGAGTACTCTCCGGAAAGCTTCACCGGCACAGAGATCGACTATGCTCTGGAGATATGCAACGCAGTCATAGACATATGGAAACCTCGCAAAGACAGAAAGACTATCATCAATCTTCCGGCTACAGTATCCATGTCCATGCCTCACGTATACGCTTCTCAGATAGAGTATATGAGTAAAAACCTCAAATACAGAGAGAATGTAGTACTGTCCCTTCACCCTCATAACGACAGAGGAACTGCCGTAGCCGACTGTGAACTGGGTCTTCTGGCAGGAGGCGACAGAATAGAAGGCACTCTGTTCGGAAACGGAGAGAGAACCGGAAACGCAGATATAATCACCGTGGCTATGAACCTTTATTCCCATGGAGTAGATCCTGAACTTGATTTTAGCGATATGCCTTATCTGGTGAAGAAATACGAGGAATTTACCGATATGAAAGTTCCTCCGAGGCAGCCGTACGGCGGAGAATTGGTCTTCGCAGCTTTCTCCGGATCTCATCAGGACGCCATCGCCAAGGGAATGCACTACAGAGAAGAGTTCGAGCCTGACAAGTGGAATGTTCCGTATATTCCTATCGATCCTCATGATATCAACAGAGTGTACGAGGCTGACGTCATAAGGATAAACAGTCAGTCGGGCAAGGGCGGCGTGGCTTATATACTGGAGACAAACTACGGCTTCCATATACCTGCCGCCATGAGAGAAGAGATTGGATACATGATGAAGCACGTTTCCGACGTGAATCACAAGGAACTTTCCGCCGAGAAGATATACGATATCTTCAGCAGCGAATATATAAACAGAACAGACAAGTATGCCCTTAAGGATGCCACTTTTAAGAGGCTTCCGCAGTCTGAAAGCCTGGGAGACAACGGCATAGAGGCCGATGTGGTGACCGTGATAGACGGAAAGACTTATCAGCTCACGGGAACAGGAAACGGCCGTATGGACGCTATAATGAACGCCCTGAGAAAAGGTCCAAACAAGATTGACTGTGAGTTCGTGACTTACGAGGAGCACGCTCTTGAATCAGAGTCCAACGCAAGAGCCGCCGCTTACGTAGCCATGAAAGACAAGAGCGGCAGCGTTTACTGGGGCGTCGGAGTCCACAACGACATCATATATGCGTCCCTTAACGCACTGATGTCAGCTATCAACAGAGCATTTACAAAGAGGTGATTATATGAGTATGACAATGACGCAAAAGATACTGGCCGATCACGCCGGACTCAAAGAGGTAAAGGCCGGTCAGCTTATAGAGGCCAGACTGGACATGGTGCTGGGAAACGACATAACTTCGCCTGTAGCTATCAATGAATTTGAAAAGGCAGGGTTTGAAGACGTCTTCGATAAATCCAAAATTTCACTGGTGATGGATCACTTTACGCCTAACAAGGATATCAAAGCGGCTCAGCAGTGCAAGCAGACAAGAACCTTTGCCAGAAAGTTCGACATCGATAACTTTTTCGACGTCGGCAACATGGGCGTTGAACACGCTCTGCTTCCGGAGATGGGGCTGGTGGCATCGGGAGAATGTATAATAGGAGCAGACTCCCATACGTGTACCTACGGAGCTTTAGGAGCTTTTTCCACAGGAGTGGGAAGCACCGATATGGCGGCTGGCATGGCTACCGGCAAAGCGTGGTTCAAAGTCCCGTCAGCTATCAAAGTAGAGCTGAAAGGAAAGCCGGGCAAGTACGTGTCGGGAAAAGACGTGATACTTCACCTGATTGGAAAGATAGGCGTCGATGGAGCTTTATACAAGTCACTTGAATTCATGGGAGAAGGGCTGGCTTACCTGTCCATGGACGACAGACTCTGCATTTCCAACATGGCCATAGAAGCCGGAGCTAAGAATGGCATATTCATGGTCGACGATACTACGAGAGAATACATGAAGGGCAGGGTAAACAGGGAATACAAGGTCTTTGAACCGGACAGCGACGCCGAATATGACGAGACTATAACGATAGACCTTTCGTCACTCAAGCCTACGGTGGCTTTCCCTCATCTTCCTGAAAACACCAGGACCATAGATCAGGTGGGAGAGGTCAAGATAGATCAGGTAGTGATCGGCTCCTGCACCAACGGCCGCCTGGAAGACATGAAAGCTGCGGCGGAAATCCTCAAAGGCAAGAAGATAGCCAAGGACGTCAGATGCATAGTGATACCTGCCACTCAGAACATATACAAGGAATGTATCAAGAGAGGATACATGGACATCTTCATCGACGCAGGCTGCGCAGTGTCCACTCCGACCTGCGGACCGTGCCTCGGAGGCTACATGGGAATCCTAGCAGAATACGAAAGATGCGTAGCCACCACCAACAGAAACTTTATAGGCAGGATGGGACACAATCTTTCGGAAGTGTATCTGGCCAACCCATCGGTAGCGGCAGCTTCGGCCGTAACGGGAAAGATAACCGACCCAGAGGAGGTAATGTAGATATGAAAGCTCAAGGAACAGTCTTTAAATACGGAGACAACATAGATACCGATATAATAATCCCCGCCAGATATCTTAATACCAGCGACAGCAGAGAACTGGCCGCCCACTGCATGGAACCTGTGGACGAAGACTTCTTTAAAAATGTCAAAGAAGGTGATATAATGGTAGGCGGATTCAACTTCGGGTGCGGCTCCTCCAGAGAACATGCGCCTATTGCCATAAAGGAGTGCGGCATCTCATGCGTCATAGCAAAATCTTTTGCCAGAATATTCTACCGCAACGCCATAAACATCGGTCTTGCCATAATGGAATGTCCTGAGGCGGCTGACGACATAGAAGCCGGAGACAAAGTTTGTGTGGATTTTGAAACGGGAATCATACAGAACATGACTAAAAACAGGGAATATAAGGCCATGCCTTTTCCTGAATTTATAGACAACATAATTAAAAAGGGCGGACTGCTCAATTCCATAAAATAGACCAACGAGAAAGAGAGAGTAATATGCTTACACTAAAAGCTTTTGAAGAAGCCGTCGAAGTAGTAAAAAAAGTAGCTATAGAGACAGAGCTGATATACAGCGGTTTTCTCAGCGACCAGACCGGAAACAAAGTATATCTCAAACCGGAAAACTTGCAGATAACGGGGGCATACAAGTTGAGAGGTGCTTATTATAAGATAAGCACCCTAACAGATGAAGAGAGAGCTAAAGGCCTGGTTACGGCTTCTGCCGGCAACCACGCTCAGGGAGTAGCCTATGCGGCCAAAGCTTACGGCTGCAAGGCTGTCATAGTGATGCCTACGACTACGCCTTTGATGAAGGTGGACAGGACCAAGAGCTACGGGGCAGAAGTGGTTCTTCACGGCGACGTATATGACGAGTCAGCAGCATATGCGGCTAAGCTGGCAGAAGAAAAGGGATATACATTCATACATCCTTTCGACGACCCGGCAGTAGCCACGGGGCAGGGAACTATAGCCATGGAGATAATCAAAGAACTTCCTCTGGTGGATTACATACTGGTCCCCATAGGCGGAGGCGGACTTGCCACAGGAGTTTCTACTCTGGCTAAGCTTCTCAACCCTAAGATCAAGGTCATCGGCGTAGAACCTGCAGGAGCGGCATGTCTCAAAGCCTCGCTAAAAAAAGGCAAACCTGTAACTCTCGACAAGGTTTCCACCATAGCCGACGGCACGGCCGTCAAGACGCCGGGACAAAATATCTTTTCGTATCTGCAACAAGGTCTCGACGACGTGATAACGGTGGAGGACGACGAGCTGGTGGTGGCATTTCTCGACATGGTGGAAAACCACAAGCTGATAGTAGAGAATTCCGGACTGCTTTCGGTAGCGGCGCTCAAGCACCTGGACGTAAAGGGCAAAAAAATTGTATCTATCCTCAGCGGCGGCAATATGGATATAATAACTATGTCTTCAGTAGTTCAGCTGGGGCTTATAATGAGAGACAGAATATTTACAGTATCCACCAGACTGCCTGACAAGCCGGGCGAGCTGGTAAGGGTAGCGTCTATAATAGCGGGAGAACAGGGCAATGTGGTAAAACTGGAGCATAACCAGTTCGTCACTACCAATCGTACTGCTGCTGTAGAACTGAAGATTACTATCGAAGCGTTTGGAACCGATCACAAGAAGAAGATCTGCAAAGCTCTTGAGGACGCAGGATACAATCCCAAATTGATCAGCGTCATAATGTGAGAGCGAAAGGAGATACAAAAATGAATTATAAAATAGCCGTTATACCGGGAGACGGTATAGGCCCTGAGGTTACAGCTGAAGCCGTTAAAATTTTGGATGCGACAGCATCTGCGTTCGGCCATAATTTTGAATATGAATATCTTTTGGCCGGAGGGGCAGCCATAGACGAGACGGGCAAATGTCTTCCCGACGAAACGGTGGAGGCTGCCAAGAACAGCGACGCTGTTCTCCTGGGAGCAGTGGGAGGTCCTAAATGGGATGGGCTTCCGGGAGAAGAACGCCCCGAAAAAGCGCTGCTGGGACTTAGAAAGGCGCTGGGACTGTTTGCCAACCTGAGACCTGCCATAATGTTCGATCAGCTTAAGGACGCCTGTCCTCTCAAAGAAGAAAAAGTCCGAGGCGGACTGGATCTTCTGGTAGTCAGAGAGTTGACGGGAGGCATATATTTCGGCGAGAGAGGCGTGAAAGATACACAGGACATGGGAAAGGCCGCTTATGATGTGGAACTTTATTCTGAAAAAGAAGTGGAGAGAGTGGCCGAAATAGCATTTTCCATGGCCATGAAGAGGAATAAGAAAGTGACCAGCGTAGACAAAGCTAACGTGCTGGAAAGTTCCAGACTGTGGAGAAAGACAGTAGCTAAGGTAGCCGAGAAATATCCTGAGGTCACACTGGAAAACTTTTATGTGGATAATGCCGCCATGCAGCTGGTATATGATCCAAAACAGTTTGATGTGATAGTGACCAGCAACATATTCGGCGATATTCTCTCTGATGAGGCCAGCATGATAACAGGCTCCATAGGGATGCTTCCGTCGGCCAGTCTGGCAGAGGGAGCCTTCGGAATGTATGAGCCTGTACACGGCTCTGCTCCCGACATAGCAGGCACGGGAAAAGCCAATCCTATTGCGGCAATACTTTCTGCGGCTATGATGCTCAGATATACCTTTGGACTTACAAAAGAAGCCGATATGATCGAGGCGGCTGTTAAATCAGTCCTCTCAGATGATTACAGGACTCCTGACATAATGACAGAGGGAAAGAAACAAGTTGCTACTTCTGAGATGGGAAGTCTGATAGCAGATAAACTGAGGTAGAATACATGTATAGATTATTGGAAGATCTGATCATATTTTCCGAAGGAGAAGGCGCGGATATCATGGCCGAGATGGCAGATCTGTGCAGAGAAGCCGACAGCGGCTCAGAAGACTTCAGAGCCAAAACATATAATACCGTCAGACATCTCCTGAAACTTTCGTCAAAGTACGGGTTTTCGGGCAATCTGTGGCAGAGCGCAGTAGCCTTATATATAGCCTATAACGAGAATCCCTTTTCCCTTTCTGCCGAGAGAGCAGAAGAGGAAAAAGACGATATCTTTGCCAGGAGAGACTGCAGGCTTCTCGAGGAAATATTCTGCTATGATCCGGCAGTGTTAGATGAAAAACTGGGAAACGACTGTTTCTGCCTGCTGAAGAACTACAGCAGTATACAGCCCCTGTCGGACTCCGGAAGAGTAGTGGAAAGTCTCAGGAAAAAACTCTGTGATTCTCAGGACTTTTTCAAGGACATCTCGGAATTTTACATGAAAAACGGAGTAGGTACTCTGGGCCTCAATAAAGCTTTTTCCGTGGATACAGAAGGAGGAAAGGCTTCTTTTGCGCCTGTAAGAGCGCTGGCTGACATAAGGCTTTCAGACTTGATAGGATATCAGGTGCAGAAGGAGAAACTCACCGGCAACACCGAAGCATTTCTTAAGCGACGGCCGGCCAACAACGTTCTGCTCTTCGGAGACGGAGGCACCGGCAAGAGCACCAGCATAAGAGCTCTTGCCAATCAATACTATGACGATGGACTCAGGATCATACAAGTCTACAGACATCAGATGCAGTATCTGGGCAGGATAATTTCCGCTGTAAAGGCCAGAAATTACAGATTTATCATCTACATGGACGACTTGTCCTTCGAAGACTTTGAGACGGAATACAAATATCTGAAAGCCGTAATCGAAGGCGGTCTTGAACAGAGGCCTGAAAACGTGCTCATATATGCGACTTCAAACCGCAGGCATCTGATAAAAGAAACCTGGAAAGACAGGGATGACATGGAGCACATAGGAGATCTCCACAGAAGCGATTCCATAGAAGAAAAATTAAGTCTGGCGGACAGATTCGGAGTACAGATTTATTACGGTAAGCCTACCAGAGAAGAATTCCATCATATAGTAGAAGTCTTAGCTATAAAAGAAAAGGTAAAGATCGATTCCGACGTGCTTCACAGTGAAGCAAACAAATGGGAAGTGCGTCACGGCGGTGTTTCCGGAAGAAGCGCCCGTCAATTCATCGATTACATAAAGGGAACGGAGGGAATATTAAAATGAAAATGACAGGTGCGCAGCTGGTTATGAACGTACTGCTGGAACACGGCGTAGATACTGTGTTCGGCTATCCCGGAGGGACGGCGCTGTTTCTGTATGATGAACTGTATAAGTACAGCGACAGAATAAAACATGTTCTCGTAGCCCACGAACAGGGAGGAGCCCACGCAGCCGACGGTTATGCCAGAGCTACAGGAAAGACAGGCGTAGCCTTTTCTACCAGCGGACCGGGAGCGACAAATCTTGTAACAGGTATCGCCACCGCCTACATGGACAGCATACCTACGGTGTTCATAACGGCTAACGTGGGAAAACATCTGATAGGAAGGGACGCGTTCCAGGAAATCTGCATAACAGGCGTGACTTTCCCGATAACCAAGCATAATTATTTCGTAAACGATAAGGAGGATCTGGCGGACGCTCTGAGAAATGCTTTCAGGATCGCAAATGAGGGACGTAAAGGACCGGTACTGGTGGACATAACCAAGGATGTCACTGAAGCCATCGTGGATTATGAGCCGGCAAAGCCTTATCCTATCCGCAAGACGGAGACAGAAAACTGTGAAGCTAAAGCCGAGAAGTTCGCTAAATACATAAACGGAGCTCAAAAACCTGTAATACAGGTAGGAGGCGGAGTTATAGCCTCGGAAAGTTACAGGGAAGTGATGGAGCTGGCAGAAAAGGCTGATATTCCTATGGTGACCACACTGATGGGAATGGGCGCGATACCTTCATCCGATGAAAGATATTTCGGAATGATAGGAATGCACGGTTCATATGCGGCCAACAAATGTATCGCAGAGGCAGATCTTATCCTCACGCTGGGAAGCAGGTTCAGCGACAGAGTAGCTCTTAAACCGGATCAGTTCGGTAAAAAAGCTAAGATTCTCCAGGTGGATATCGATAAAAGCGAAATAGGAAAGAACGTGGCTATAGCCGATTGCATCATAGGCGACTGCAAGGATGTGCTGGAAGCATTGATACCGATGACAGAAAAAGCCGATCACAGCCAATGGATCCAGCAGATAAAAAAGTGGAACGAAGAGAGACCGATGACTGTAAAAGAGGCTAACGGCAAGATGAACCCACAGGAGATAATAGAGCATCTGTGCGACAATACCGACAAAGAAACGATTTTCGTCACAGACGTAGGCCAGCACCAGATGTGGGCAGCTCAGTATGTAAAACAGACTATGCCGAGAAATTTCCTGTCCAGCGGAGGATTAGGCACCATGGGATTCGGCTACGGAGCAGCTATAGGAGCTCAGATGGGAAATCCGGACAAGAGAGTAATCCACCTTACGGGAGACGGCTCTTTTCATATGAATCTCAATGAAGCCTGCACCGCTGTTTCCAATCAGCTTCCGATAATAACCGTGATATTCAACAACAGAGTATTGGGTATGGTATATCAGTGGCAGACAGCTTTCTACGGAGAACGCTATTCCAATACAACTCCGGAGAGAAAGACCGATTTCGTAAAGCTGATAGAGGCTTTCGGAGGCAGCGGCTTTAGGGTAAACGACATGGATGAACTGAAAGAAGCTTATGAAAAAGCTCTCAAGATCCAGGGTCCTGTGTGGATAGACTGCAATATAGCCGAATGTGATAAGGTGTTGCCGATGATTCCAAACGGCAAAACTATAGATGATATGCTGTTTGAATAGGAGGAAAAACCATGAAAAAAGAAGTAGTCAGTATCTACGTTGACAACAAAGCCAACGTATTGACGCGAGTGGTGAGCCTTTACGGAAGACGAGGGTTCAACATAGATTCCCTTACTGTCTCGGCCACCAACGATCCGGATATATCCCGGATAACCGTCACCTTTGAAGGCGACAACCTCACGTTGCACCAGATAGTGTCCCAGACGGAAAAGCTGGAGGTCGTCAGGAGCGTCAAAACTCTCGACGGCAAGAGGAGCTTTTTCAGGGAACTTTTGATGGTAAAGGTATCCGCCGGCAAGGAAATGAGAAAAGAAATAAAAGAGATTGTGGATATCTACCGAGCTAAGATCATCAGCCTTACTAAAGAGGAGATGGTCCTGGAGCTTACGGGAGCTCCGGAAAAACTGGACGCATTTTTAGATATGCTGACAGATTACAATATAACCGATATTTGCAGAACCGGTGTCACCGGTATCGAAAAATAAATAATCACATATTAAAAGGAGAATAAAAAAATGGTTAATAAGTATTATGATTCAGATTGTAACTTCGCAATGCTCGACGGAAAGACAGTGGCTATTCTGGGATTTGGAAGCCAGGGACATGCTCACGCTATGAACCTGAAAGAGAGCGGAGCCAACGTAGTAGTGGGACTCAGACCTGGTTCGGCTCACACGGCTAAGGCAGAAGCCGCAGGACTTAAAGTAGTCGGAATCGAAGAAGCCGCAGAAGCAGGCGATATCGTAATGATCCTGACTCCTGATGAATTGCAGGCCAAGATCTATAAAGAACAAGTAGAAAAGCACATGAAACCTGGCAACGTACTCGCCTTTGCTCACGGTTTTAACATTCATTTCAATCAGATAGTACCTTCAAAAGATCTGGATGTAATCATGATCGCGCCTAAGGGACCGGGACATACCGTAAGAAGCCAGTATGTAGAGGGCAAGGGTGTTCCAAGCCTCATCGCCGTATATCAGGACGCTTCCGGAAAGGCCAAGGATTACGCTCTGGCTTATGCCTGCGGAATCGGAGCCGGCAGAGCCGGAATCCTGGAAACTACTTTCAAGGAAGAAACTGAAACAGACTTGTTCGGCGAACAGGCAGTTCTCTGCGGAGGAGTATGCGAGCTGATGAAGGCAGGTTTTGATACTCTCGTAGAAGCGGGATATGAGCCTGAAATGGCATACTTTGAATGTATCCATGAGATGAAGCTCATCGTAGATCTGATCAACGAAGGCGGATTCGATAAGATGAGATATTCCATCTCCAATACTGCCGAATACGGAGACTACAGAACAGGCAAGAGAATCATAACAGAAGATACGAGAAAAGAAATGAAGAAAGTATTAGAAGAAATTCAGGACGGTACTTTCGCCAGCGAGTTCATACAGGAATTCAACGCCGGAGGCAAGGCGAGATTCTTGGCTACGAGAAAGAAAGAAGCCGCTCATCTGCTGTGTAAGACAGGTGCAGAACTGAGAAAGATGATGAGCTGGCTGAAGAAATAAGAGGCAATAGGTATGAAGACGAGAAGCAAACTTGTTACTGAAGGCGTAGAGAGAGCTCCTATGAGGAGCCTCTTCTATGCCATGGGATATACGGAAGAAGAACTTTCAAGACCTCTCGTAGCCGTAGTTTCGGCTCACAGCGAGATAGTGCCGGGACATATGCACCTGGATAAGATTACTGAGGCCGTAAAAGCCGGCGTAAGAATGGCCGGCGGAACCCCAATAATGGTTCCGGCCATCGGAGTCTGCGACGGCATAGCCATGGGACATGTAGGAATGAAATATTCTCTGGCAAGTCGCGAGCTGATAGCAGACAGCGTGGAGACCATGGTGATGGCTCACGCTTTCGACGGCATGGTGCTGGTCCCTAACTGCGACAAGATAGTTCCGGGCATGGTGATGGCCGCCTCCAGAATGGATCTTCCGGCTATCGTGTGTTCCGGAGGCCCGATGATGTCGGGTCTTGTAAACGGCACTGAAACCAGTCTATCCAAGATGTTCGAGGCTGTAGGAGCCAGAAAGGCCGGCATCATTGACGATGAAGGATTGAAAGAATATGAGCAGAACGTGTGTCCCGGATGCGGATCATGTTCCGGAATGTACACCGCCAACAGCATGAACTGTCTGTGCGAGGCCATCGGCATTGCTCTTCCCGGAAACGGAAGTATTCCGGCTGTTTCAGCTAAGAGAATAATGCTGGCTAAACATGCAGGGATGGCTGTAATGGATCTCATCGAAAAAAATATCACGGCCAGAGATATAATAAATGAAAAATCCGTGAGAAACGCCATAGCCTGCGATATGGCTCTTGGATGCTCCTCAAACAGCGTGCTTCACCTATTGGCGATAGCCCACGAGGCGGAGGTAGAGTTGGATTTGAACGTATTTAACGAAATCAGTCAGGTCACTCCTAATCTGTGTCATCTGGCTCCTGCCGGAGGCACTCACATGCACGACCTGGACAATGCGGGAGGCGTTCCTGCCGTCATGGCCCAGCTGGCCTCAAAGGGTCTGATAGACACTGCTCTTCCTACCGTAAGCGGTAAGACCGTCGGAGAAAACATAGAGGGAAGAGCCATAAGAGATACGGGAGCTATCAGACCTATAGACGATCCTTACAGCGCCACCGGCGGCATAGCCATACTGTGGGGCAATATCGCCAAGGACGGCTGCGTAGTAAAGAGAAGCGCAGTTGCTCCCGAAATGCTTGTTCATTCAGGACCTGCAAGAGTATTCGACTGCGAGGACGAAGCCATAGCCGCCATATATGACGGCAAGATAAAGGACGGTCAGGTGGTCGTAATAAGATACGAGGGCCCTAAGGGCGGACCGGGCATGAGAGAAATGCTCAACCCTACCAGCGCGCTTGCCGGAATGGGCCTCGACAAGACCGTCGCCCTCATTACCGACGGGCGTTTCAGCGGAGCCAGCAGAGGCGCTTCCATAGGCCATGTGAGTCCTGAAGCTGCCGACGGCGGAGTGATAGGGCTTATAAGAGAAGGTGACATCATCGACATAAATATTCCTGAATACTCGATAAACGCTCGTGTTTCGGATGAAGAGCTAAAAGAGAGAAAGAAGTCTTACGTTAAACCCGAACCAAACGTGAAGAGCGGCTGGCTGGCCAGATACTCAAGACTCGTATCCTCCGCCAACACAGGAGCAGTTTTAAAATAGAAAGAAAGGAAAAGATACCGATGAATAATAATTTCAGCATTACGCTTACTAAAAATCCCAAGGCAAAACCGGATCCGGATAAACTTCCTTTCGGAAAGATTTTTACCGATCATATGTTCACTATGGATTACGATCCTCAGAAAGGCTGGCATGACGGAAAGGTAATTCCGTACGCTCCTTTGGAACTGGATCCGGCGGCTTCCGTATTCCATTACGGACAGGAAATGTTCGAAGGTCTCAAGGCGTACAAGACTAAAGACGGAAAAGTTCAGCTTTTCAGACCTGATATGAACGCCAAGAGAACCAACAATACCAACAAGAGAATATGCATACCTGAGATGGATGAAGATCTCTATGTAGAGGCCGTAAAGACTCTCGTCAGTGTAGATAAAGACTGGATTCCCAGCAAAGAAAATACGGCTCTGTACATCAGGCCTTTTATAATTGCGACTCAGCCTTTCCTGGGAGTTGCGGCTTCAGATACTTATAAATTTGTCATAATTTTAAGCCCTGTAGGACCGTATTATGAAAACGGCCTGGCGCCTACCAAGATCTATGTTGAAGATGAATTCATCAGATCCGCCATGGGAGGAACGGGATTTGCCAAGATAGGCGGAAATTATGCGGCCGCTCTGATTGCCGAGAAAAAGGCTCACGATATGGGTTACGATCAGGTTCTATGGCTGGACGCCCACGACAAGAAATATGTCGAGGAAATAGGAACTTCCAACGCATTCTTTAAGATAGACGGCGAAATCTATACTTCCTCTCTCGTAGGAACGATTCTTCCGGGAATCACGAGAGCTTCCATGATAGAAGTAATGAAGGAGTGGGGCTACAAGGTAAATGAGACAAGATTCACCATAGACGACGTCTTTAAAGCAGGCGAAGAGGGAAGATTAGAAGAAGTCTTCGCTACGGGAACTGCTGCGGTGATCTCACCTGTAGGCGAGCTTCACTGGAAAGACCACAGACTCGTCATAAACAACAACGAGATAGGCGAACTTTCTCAGAGACTTTATGACGAGCTATACGGCATCCAGACGGGAGAAAAAGAAGATACCAGAGGCTGGATTGTGCCTGTAGAGTAAATATTGTTTTGACTGTAAGATAAAAGCCCGGCGTTCATTTTGAACGCTGGGCTTTTCTGATGGCTTTTAAGCGTCTCAAAGGGGAAGGCCGATACCACTCGTTTTTGAAAAATTTACTGTTTCGAGTGGAGGTGATTCCACTCGATTTCTTAAAAATGGTCGTTTCGAGTGGGTGTCCACCCACTCGTTTTGATAATAAAAGACCTTTCAAGTGGGTGAAAATTTTTACTGTAAGATTAAAATACCACTTTTCTCGCATTTATTGTAATTATATGGATATTTTGCAAAGGGAGTGCGCCCACTCGAATAGCAAAAAAACATGAGTTCGAGTAGGTTTGACCCCACTCAATTTCTCAAAAATAATCACTTCGAGTGGGTAAGCGCCCACTCGTTTTCGATAAAAAAACAACTTTGAGTGGAGTGCTGTCTTTCCTGCATCGTCTGTCCATCATCAACCGTTCTTTTCTTTTTCTGTCATAAAACCGATGACTGTTCATACAATGTAATAATCAAATGAAAAGAGGACAACATATGGATACATTTGGGGAAATACTGTCAAAGCTTCCTGATGATATCAGCAGGGAACTTGAACTGCTGCCTCCTCAGGTGATACAGCAGACAGAAGAAATACGCCTGATATGCGGACAAAGTGTACGGATACAATATGGAAAAGACGAAAAAACTCTCACAAAAATAATAACAAAAGAAGATCTTCAAAGAATTCTGAATAATCTCATAAAATTCTCATATTACGCATACGAAGATGATCTTGCAAAAGGGTTTGTAACGATAGAAGGCGGACACCGGGTAGGCATATGCGGCAAAACTGTGCTCAAAAGTGATCAGCCCACTCTCATAAAAGAGATAAGTTCTATGAATATACGCTTTGCAAAGGAAATCAGAGGATGCGCATCTGCACTCATACCTATACTTATCAAAAAAGGGAAACCTGTAAACACGCTGATAGTTTCTCCGCCCGGCTGCGGCAAGACCACATTGCTCAGAGATATAGCCAGGATTTTGAGCAGAAGACATATAAAAGTAGCTATATGTGACGAGCGATCAGAAATAGCAGGCATGTATGATTCAAAGCCCAGTTTTGATCTCGGACCCAGGACAGATGTGCTGGACGGCTGCGATAAAGTATACGGTATTCCCATGTTGATACGTTCCATGTCTCCCGATGTAATAATAACCGACGAGATAGGAAAGCCCCGGGATGTGGGCGCAGCAGATCAATGCGCAGGGGCAGGAGTATCTCTGATCACATCCATACACGGTTCTTGCGAGAAAGATATAATAAACAGCTCCATAGGTTCTCTTATCCATAAGGGGGCCTTCGACAACATAATATATCTCTCAGCCGAATTGGGTCCGGGCACTATCAAGGCTGTGGTTTCAAAGGAGGATTCCGATGCTTAAACTCATAGGTCTCCTGGGGCTGGTGATAGCCTGCGGACTTTCAGGCATCATGAAAGCCGGAGATCTGAAAAAAAGAGTAGCGTTGCTGGAGGATTACCTGCAGATGATCATAGAGCTGAAAGGACAGATAAATTATTTCAGGGAGCCTCTGCCCGATATATTCGATAAACTGAAAAAAAACGATCGTTCTGCCGCCTATATCATTCTTGACAGTCTCAGCACGCAGCTCAGAGAAAAAGGCGGTGAAATCGTTAAAATATGGCCTGAGAAGGTGGAAGAAATATATAAGTCTGAGCCGGTCACTGCAGACGATATGGAAATAATGAAATATCCCGGTGAATTTATAGGACAGACTGATTTTGAAAATCACATCTATCATTTCACTTATCTGGAAGAAAAGCTGAAAAAACAGATAATAGAGGCTCAGGAAAGTTATAAGAAAAAAGGACCTATGTACAGCAAGATAGGTTTCTTTCTGGGAAGCATAGGAGCGATAATATTATTTTAAGAGGTACATATATGTCTTTTGACGTCAGCGTATTATTTAAGATAGCAGCCATAGGTATAGCCATAGCGCTGCTCAACATGATCCTTACCAAGGCGGGCAGAGAAGAGGAGGCCATGATGACTACTCTCGCAGGAGTCATCATAGTGCTGGCCATAATAATAAGTATGGTAAGCGAATTCTTTGACACCGTAAAAACCTTCCTGGAATTTTAAAATATTATGGAAACGTTACTGAAAATCTGTGCCATAGGCATAGCGGCCCTCATCATCATATCTATAGTAAAGACTTACAAGCCTGAATTCACAGTGGAAGTTACTCTCTGCGCAGGAATGATACTGCTGTACTTCATCATAGACAGCCTCAAATATGGCTTTGGGTTTATAGCAGACATTTATGAAGATCTTTCCTATGGTAAAGAATACTTCCCCATCATACTGAAAGTCTTAGGTATAGCTTATATAACGGAATTTGCCGCCGCCATATGTCAGGACGCAGGAGAAAAATCTATAGCAAGTAAGGTGGAACTGGCCGGTAAAATCGCTATTTTCTTTGCGGCCATACCGGTGTTCACTTCACTTTTGGACTTGCTGAACAGTTTGATCTGATGGAATATCAAGAAATTCTACAAGAACAATTTAATAATGTGGTGGACGAGGAGTCCATAAACAGTATACTTTCCGAAGCAGGAGATATAACGGGAGGGCTGGCTCAGCAGTTCTCTGCAGAAAATATCTTGAATGCTACCATGGAAGGCCGAAGTATATTCGATGATCCTGCTATAGTGGAAAACCTAAAGGAACTGTTTTTTTTAGAGATCAAAAGCGCTTTGCTGCTGTGCGTTGAGATACTCAGCATATGTATTATAATAGGAGTCCTTAAGGGCCTGTCCGGCTCTTTCAACAGCAAATCTGTATCGGATATAAGCATGTTGGTCTGTTCCATGGTGATAGTAGGCATATCAATAAACAATTTCAGGACTACATATACGCTGGCAATAGACTCGGTTACTACTATGGCCAACACCATGGGAATACTGATGCCCATAATAATCGGGATACTGATAGCCACAGGTTCCATAACTTCAGGCACTATTCTCAGCCCGATGATAATAGGAAGCATTACGGGTACCGCCTTTATACTGAAGACCTTTATACTCCCGGCTTTGTTTGCGGCTACTGTGCTTAGTCTCATCAATTGTTTAACAGAAAAAGATTATGTAAATAAGCTTTCCAAGCTGCTGAGAAATGCCTCTGTGGCTGTCACGGGACTGCTTCTGGTCGTTCTGACGGGGATAATAAGCATACAGGGACTTCTGACAGATACTTCCGACGGGCTTTTGCTGAACACGGCTAAGTTTTCTCTCAGCAATTTTATACCTATCGTAGGTGGATTTACCTCCGATACGGTAGAATTGTTTCTCCGCTGTATGTCTTCCATAAAAAGCGTAGTGGGAGTCTTCGGAATAATACTCATATTGCTCCTGCTTCTGGCTCCTCTGCTCAAAGTACTTGTGATCGCCGTCATATATAAGATAACAGCCGCCCTGGCAGAGCCCATAACCGATTCTAAGATAGCCGCAAGTCTCAGCGATATGGGCAGCTGCATGATTTCAATAGGATCGATAATGTTTTTTACAGCGCTGCTTTTCATAATGTTTATCACTACGATCATAAAGATCGGAGGCGGATGATGGAACAAGTGTATGTTTGGGTCAGGGACATATTCCTCGTCATAATATCCCTGTCCTTTTTCCAGATATTGATCCCAAACTCCCAGATGGAAAAATACCTGAAATTCATCTTTTCTATGATCGTTCTTGCAATTATAGTGGAGCCTGTCATTTTTCTGCTGAATGGGGAGTAATATTTAGAAGGGAGTTTCATATAAATAGGAGTGAGATTATGTTTGAAAAATTTGCCGGTAAAGAAAATTTCATTAAACTCATCACAGTGCTTCTCATAGCCTCCATCGGTATTTTGGCTCTGAGTATACTGACAGAAAATTCCGACGGCCGAAAACAGATAATCGACGGCGACGGAGCTTCGGAAGAGCAGCTTTGCAGCGTTCTTTCCAGTATAAAAGGAGCCGGAGACGTAGAGGTGATGGTTCAGTACAACGATGATTACAGCGTGGCGGGAGTCATAGTCATAGCAGAAGGCGGAGCCGATCCTGTGACTGCAAACGCCCTCACCAACGGTGTGGCTACATTGTATAACATACCGGTTTCAAGCGTGATAGTTTTTGAGAAGGAACAGGAGGAATGACTTTGAAAAAGAAGTTTAGCTATAAGGATATTTTGTATAAGAGCAAAAGGCTCATGGTCCTGGGACTGGTGGTAGTCTTCGGAACGGGAATAATAGTTTCTTCCAACCTGGATAAGAAGGGGGAAGTGCCCGTACATGACGGTGAAGTTCTGGTAGACAGTCTGGCTGTCACAGAAGAAGAGCAGGAAACCGCCGCTGAGACAGGCGGAGATTTCCAAAGCATGAGAGCTCAGATAGAACTGGAAAGAAACAAATTGGTAGCAACTCTGGATTCTACCATAAACAACAGCAACAACGACGGGGAAAAGAAAAATGCCTCTGAACAGAAGCAGAGAATAATGGACTATATGGAGACAGAGCTTGCCATAGAAAGTATCATAGAGTCCAAAGGTCTGCCTGATTCCTTCGTACTCATCACCGAGAGCAGTATCAGCGTCACGGTAGATCAGCAGGAGCTTGATACCAACACGGTGGCAAAGATATGCGACATAGTCATGAGAGAGACAGGTAAGTCGGCAGATAAAATAGTCATACAGAGCAAATATTGAAATACTTACTAAAACGCCGGAAACTCCGAAGAGTTTTCGGCGTTTTGATATTCTCTACCTCAGATCAGGCCGTATGACAAATGTCAGTTTGTCACAAATTTAATAAAAGTGTTTTTATTCTATTGACATCTCAGATAGAGACTGTTAATATGTAGACAAAGAAAGTGTTGAAATATAGGTTAGACTATCTAAGCGAGGCAATGATCGTGAGAATACGGTCGTTGCCTTTTTTAGAATCATGATGTATATTTAGTATTAAGGTATTTTTAAGAATTTTATTGAGTTTTTCTTAACAGCCAGTTATTATACTCCCGTTAAAAGCACGCATAAGAAAGGATCCCTCTGGTATATGAGTACCGAAACAATATTGATAGTAGACGACAACAGAGAAATAGTAGATTCCCTGGGCAAACTTCTGGCTCTTGAGGGTTATGACATCATTACAGCATACGATGGTATGGAAGCATTGGAACAACTTGAAAAGAACAAGATAGATCTTATACTTTTAGATGTCATGATGCCCAGGCTCAACGGTCTGTCCGCACTGATGAAGATAAGAGAGAGTTATAAGATACCTGCCATTATCCTATCTGCAAAGACGGAGGAAAGCGATAAAGTATCAGGGTTAGTACTGGGAGCCGACGATTACGTCAGCAAGCCTTATAACGCCGCAGAACTGATCGCAAGAGTAAAAGCGCAGCTTCGCAGATATAACGCCTGGGGAGGGGGCTCTCCGGCATCCGGAAAGGACAAGATCATAAACGGAGGTCTGGTGCTGGATAAAAAACAGCGCATAGTCATAGCCGAAGGGAAAGAGACCAGGCTTACTGCTACAGAGTATAAGATATTAAATCTGCTGATGGAAAACGCAGGACAGGTGTTTCCGGCCGAACAGATCTATGAAAGCGTCTGGAACGAAGAGGCCACTTATGCAGTGGAAAACACTGTGATGGTTCATATACGTCACATAAGAGAAAAGATAGAGATAGATACTAAAAATCCGAAATACATAAAGGTGGTGTGGGGAATTGGATATAAGATGGAAAAATACAGCCGATAAAGCAAAAGCGTTTTTAAAAGAAAATATTAGCTCGGTCACAGGAACGGCAGCTTTTATTCTTGGACTGATCATGCTGGTATTTCTCTCTGATAAAGTCAAGTATTACGTAAGTTCAAAGGAAACGTGGGGATTCGGCATAATTATGAATGTCTTCATGGGCATAGCTGTCTATCTGATCCTTTCAGACGTGCTTAAAAATATTTACAGAGACTGGCTTCCCGAAAACAGCGATTTCTATAGTTCCTGGAAGAGCGTATGGAGAAAGCAGCAGAGAATCCTCTGGACAGCAGGAGGCGCATTGTTTTTCATTGCTATGTTCTTTCTCATTTCTCAGATGACATACAGCAGATATTATTACAGCAATTTTGCTTTCGGCTATCTTCTGGTGGCGACGGCAGTCCTGCAGTTTGGCATAGCAAAGCTTACTGTTACACGTTTTATGAACAGAAGACTGGATCTTCTCATGGACAGCGTCAACGAAATAAACAAAGAACGGCTTCGCGAAGCTATAGAGATAGAAAAGAACAGTATAGAGAAAGCGGCTAAGAGCGAGCAGCTTAAAGTAGATCTTATTTCCAATGTCTCGCACGATCTGAAGACGCCGCTTACTTCCATGGTGGGATATCTGGAACTGCTGAAAAAAGAAGAATTAGACGATGTTTCTAAAGACTATGTGAATGTGATATCGGACAAAGCGCAAAAGCTTAAAGAGATGATAGAAAGCTTGTTTTCACTGGCTAAAGCCAGCAGCGGAAATATGCAGTTCAACATGGAATCTATAGAACTAAATAGGCTGATAGAACAGATCTTTGCCGATATGGACGATAAGATACGAGACAGCGATCTTAAGTTCGTAAACATGCTCACAGAAGAGGATACTCATATGGTCACCGATAACATCCATATGTATCGTATATGTCAGAATCTCATAGAAAATGCGCTTAAATATTCCGCTGGCGGAACGAGAGTATTCGTCAGGACATTCATCGAAAAACATGCGGTAGAGGATCTCATATGTCTTCAGATCACCAATACATCGGGGTATCTGATGGATTTCAGCAAAGAAGATATAGTGGAGAGATTTGCAAGAGGCGATAAATCCCGGTCGGGAGACGGCAACGGCCTTGGACTTGCCATAGTGAGCACATACACGGCAGCCTTGGGAGGTTCTTTCGATATAAACATAGACTGCGATCAGTTTAAAGCTATTTTACATTTTCCTTTATACGGAGAAAAAAACAAAGCGTAAGTATAATTATATATAGAAGAGAACAAAATCAGTGTGTAGGATAAATTTTCCTGCGCACTTTTTTTATGCAAATAATAAGCGGCCGTCTTAAGTTTTATTTAAGAAATATTAAGACTTGTCTCTAATTTTATTTAAGAAGGCTTTTCTATGATAATGAAAAGAAAAAAACAGCAAAGGATACAGCGATGAAAGATCTTACAGAAAAGAAAAAGCAACTTCAATATCTCCCTTACGCAGGTTTGACTCTGCTGACGCTTCTCATCATGATAGGGCCTTTAGAAAGAGGCGAACTATTGGGATCAGAAGGAGACTGGCTGAGCCAGCATGTGGGAGCGGCAGAGACATTGCGCCAGACTATGTTAGAGAGGGGGACAATATTTCCTCAGCATATCTCTATAGGAGGCGGAAGCAATTCGTATGATCTGGCTTATTACGGAATGTTTCGCCCCGACGTGCTCATATCATGTCTTATTCCTGATGTGGAGATGAAATATATCGTTTCCGTTTATTCTGTGATCTGCGCTTTAACCGCTGTGAATCTCTGTTTCCTGTGGCTAAACAAAAGGGGAGCCTCGGTCTTCTGCGCCTTTTTAGGCGCCGCTGTCATGGCGTCGGCCTCCTGCTTTTTTCAGTTTCATCGCCAGATAATGTTCGTCGATTATATGCCTTTTCTCGTAGCAGCGTTCATGGGCATAGACAGCTTTTTTAAAAACAGAAAGACTACACTGTTTTCTATATCGGTATTTCTCATCTGTATTCAGAGCTTTTTTTACGCTCCTGCCTGTCTGGCGGTATGCCTGATATATTTCGTTTTCTGTTTGCAAGCCGAAGACGGCGGCGCCAAGATCAAAACCTCTATCAGAGCTGCGATGTCTGCTGCAGCGGCCGTAGGTTCTGCGGCGGTGCTCCTGCTTCCTGTGGCTTTAGACATCTTGTCCACAGAAAAAGATTCCGGCTCCTTTTCGAAGGAATCGTTTGACGTCATAGATCTGTCTCTCGACGGACTCTTATACGACACATACGGATGCGGAGTAACCCTGATAGTTCTCTATGCGCTGATCCTTTCTCTTAAAAGCAAAGAGAGGAGAGGACTTGCCTCAGCAGTACTGATATGTTTTCTCGTTCCTGCAGTTTCCTTTGTTCTGAGCGGATTTCTGTATGCGAGAAGTAAGACGCTGATACCTTTTCTTCCGCTGTTAATCCTGCTATTTACTCTTACCGTAGAGGATGTGAGAGTCAAAAGAGAAAAACCTTCTATATGGGTCGCTTTTATATGTATGATTCCGGCATTTTTTTCTCAATGGTCATATATTATCGCGGCAGAGGCAGCGCTGATTCTCATATGGTGCTGCGCAGAAATGTCAGAAAAAATTCCTCAAAAATATAAACGGGCCATGACCTGCTGTCTGCTCATAATACCTGTGTCGGTGAGCTTTACCGCAAATATGGGAGAAAATTATATCCGGACAGACGATTCGAGACAAAGCCCTATAAGCGCAGAGATGCTGACGCAGGCAGCTTCAGACCACAGATACAGATTTGAATATCTCAGCGACGATCTTGCAAACTGTAATCTGCTGCAAAGCGGAAAACTGAACAGAGCCTCTATATATTCATCTGTCAGCAATAGTTTGTACAACAGATTTTATTACGATATCATGAGAAACCCCATAAGCATACAGAACAGAGTAGCTCTGCTGCCTGATCAAAATCCGCTTTTTAATTATTTCATGGGAATAAGATACGTAGCTGGCGAAAAAGACATGATCCCTTACGGATATGAAAAGATCGCTGAAGAAGACGGTTATATCATAGCGGAAAACGAAAATGTCTTGCCTGTATGCTATGGAACTTCTCATCTTATTTCGGAAAGTGATTATGATAAACTCTCGTTTCCGCAAAATCTAAAAGCCCTGTGCGAAAACGCCGTAGTAGCAGATGTTGAAAGTCCAGAGGATATAATTTCCACGGTAAAAGAATTGGATATAGATACTCTAAAAAATGCAAACTTCGATGTGGAAGAAGGGCAGATCGTCATCATAACCTTTGATGTAAACAGAGAAGATCAAGATGAGGTGATCATAGAACTTAACAGTATGAAGAATAAGCTGTCCTCCCAGAAGGCTCCTTATCCCAATAACAATTACACATTCACATATATCCTGACTGCTGAAGAAGACGGAGGCGGTATCGAAAGTATTCTGACAGAAGGAGATTATGAAATAGAGAACTTAAGGGTCTACACGATGGATATGCCCGCCGCCCAGATAATCATGCCTGTTTCCTATTCAGATCTTAAAAAAAATACAGTCTTTGAAGGAATCATAGATATGGAAGAATCAGGTTACTTCGTCACATCCTTTCCATATAAAGAAGGATATGAGATCACCGTAGACGGTAAAAATGTACAGGCTGAAAAAGTAAACTGCGCTTTCATAGGTTTTTCTCTCAGCGAGGGAAGCCATGAGATAGAGATCACATATACTGCGCCGGGGTTTAAAGCAGGTCTTGCAATAAGCATAGTTTCCATATCGTCAATAATTTTAACTGAATTTATGAGAAAGCGAAAGGGAAAAGGAGGCGAAAGATGAGGAGAATACGAAAATCCCAGATTGCCAGATATATCATGACAGGAGGAGCCACTACGGCAGTAAATTATATCGTCTATATCGCAGCTCAGGCAGCAGGAACAGATTATCTTACGGCTAATTGCGCAGCATGGCTCTTTGCAGTAATCTTTTCTTTCTTCGCTAACAGAGAGCTGGTATTTCATTCAACCGGCTCAAAGATAAGAGAATTCATGCAGTTCTTCTGGCTGAGACTTGCCACCTTAGCCTCCGAAACACTGCTTCTGTTTGCTCTGATTGAGGGTATAGGGTGCGGAAATCTTTTATCCAAGGTACTGGTGAGCATCATCACCGTCATACTCAATTATCTGACCTGCAGATACGGAATATTTAACAAAGGAGGAATTTCAGATGAATAAGATAAGCGTAATAGTTCCCTGCTACAACGAAGAAGAGTCTCTGCCTCTGTTTTACAACGAAACTTCTAAAGTCCTCATGAGTATAGAGGGGATAGATTACGAGATTCTTTTCGTAGACGACGGAAGTTCTGACAGAACATTGAAGATGATAAAAGACTTGTGCGGCCGGGACAGCCGCGTCAGATATGTAGCTTTTTCGAGAAACTTCGGAAAGGAAGCGGGAATGTACGCCGGCCTTAAAGAATCCTGCGGTGATTTCTGCGTCATAATGGACGCAGATCTTCAGCATCCTCCGGCCCTGCTGCCTGACATGTACAAAGCCGTAAGTTCAGAAAGATATGACTGCTGCGGAGGTTTGAGGATGGGCAGGGAAGGCGACAGTCCCATAAGAAGCATCTTTTCGAAAGCATTTTATAAGATAAGCAAGAGCCTCACTCATATGGATATGTCTGATGGTCACGGAGATTTCAGAATGATGAGTCGTCCCGTAGTTGCAGCTATCCTAGAAATGAAAGAATACAACAGATACATGAAAGGACTTTTCTCTTTTGTGGGATTTGAAACAAAATGGATAGAGTACGAAAGCGTGGAGAGGATCATGGGAAAGACCAAGTGGAATATAAAAAGCCTGTTTTCTTATGGCTTTGAAGGAATCCTTTCTTTTTCCACCGCTCCTCTTAAGATCGCCGGCCTCATGGGCCTTGCGCTCTTTGCGGCAGGCCTGATATTTCTATTGGTAAATCTCATACAGTCTGTCTGGTCTGCCGGCGCAGTGACGGGCCTGGACATGATACTTTTTGCAGTACTCATGCTGAGCAGTCTTCAGATGTTGTTCATATACATCTTAGGCGCTTACCTGTCAAAAGATTATATGGAGAATAAAAAGCGGCCCGTCTATATAATAAAAGAAAAGAAGTGACTTAAAAAGAGACAGTTCGAATCCAGTAAAAGAGTGTGCAAAATTAAGCAATTTCTTGACACACTCTTTTTGTTTATGTATAATTAAAACCACTTAAGTTTTTTCTTTTTTAAACAGGAGGTATCAGATGAACAGGCGGCACAAGCACAGCTTGTCGCATTTCTTAGGGTTGGCCGTAGGCCTTTTTGCAATCTGGGTGTTACTTTCAGGGAAATTCGAGATAAAGTTCTTGCTTATAGGCTTGCTTTCGTCCCTCGTCGTTTCTTTTA
>OGYF01000358.1_pt1 | contig 49940 bp, 41 predicted proteins | sample 1576451 | NCBI WGS metagenome assembly OGYF01 (sample SAMEA3541505, study PRJEB24748) | human gut metagenome | biome: human gut; feature: human-associated habitat; material: faeces | place: China | collected 2012
TGGCTTCTTATACGGATACGGGTGTGTTCAGCGTCTATTTCGGAACCGACCCGAAGAACAGGAAACGGGCGATGAACCTGGTGCACCGCGAGCTCGACAAGTTCCGTGCGGAAAAGCTGAGCGAGCGCCAGCTGGAAGCCGCCAAGAAACAAGCCCTGGGGCAACTGGGCGTATCGGTAGATAACCGCGAAAGCCTCTTCCTCAACCTGGGGAAAAGCTTCCTGCACTACAACCGTTTTGATTCGATGGACGAGGTGTTTGAGCAGATTCAGGAAGTCACAGCCGAAAGCATCTGGCAGGTGGCCAACGAGCTGTTCGATCCCGACCGGCTGTTTACCCTGATGTACGACTGATGCCTTACCAGCACTCGGCTTCTTCTTCCAGCTCCGGGATGTCTTCTTTGCGGAAGACCGGACTGGAGATGCCTTTCCGTTTCTGGGCCAGGTAATGATCGAGCAGCAGGAATGCCTGGCGGCTCAGGATCGCAATGGCAATCAGGTTGCAGATGGTCATCAGTCCCATCATGATGTCGGCCAGGCTCCAGGCCAGATCGAGGCTCATGAGCGAGCCGCACAATACCATGGCCGATACCAGTAACCGGTATGCGACGAGAACCGGTTTGCGGCGGGTGATGAAGAGGATGTTGGCTTCGCCGTAGTAATAATTCCCGATAATGCTGCTGAAGGCAAAAAGCAGGATGGCTAGTGCGATAAAGATACCGCCCGCCGATCCGACTTCGGCTGTCAGGGCTTCCTGAGTCAGCTGGATGCCGTTCAGGCTGGTCTGGGTAGAGACGCCACTGAACAGGATGATGAAAGCCGTGCAGGTACAGATGATCAGTGTATCGGTAAATACGCCCAGCGCCTGGATCAGTCCCTGTTTCACTGGATGCGTGACATGAGCCGTAGCCGCCACGTTCGGCGCCGAACCCATACCGGCTTCGTTGCTGAACAAGCCCCGTTTGATGCCCTGCATCAGCGTTGCCCCGATACCGCCGCCCAAGGCCTGTTCCCAACCGAAGGCATTTGATACGATCAGGCGGATCACATCCGGCAGTTTCCCGAGGTTGAACAAGACGACACCCAACGCCAGGACGATATAGCCCAACGCCATGACCGGAACGATCACACCGCTCACCCGGGCAATCCGGTGGATACCGCCGAAGATGATCAGTAGCGTTACGGCCGTCAGGACAATCCCCATCCAGACATGATCAATGCCGAAAGCCTTTTCCCACGCCGCACAGATCGTATTGCTCTGCACGGAGTTGAAGGCAAAACCGAAGGTGATGGAAATCAGGATGGCAAAGAGAATACCCATCCAGCGCGCCTTCAGTCCTTTTTCCATGTAATACGCCGGACCGCCCACAAACGAGTCTTTCCCTTTCCGCTTATATAACTGTGCCAACGTAGATTCGACAAAGGCACTCGACGAACCCAGCAGGGCAATGATCCACATCCAGAAGACCGCTCCCGGTCCGCCTACCGTGATCGCCGTCGCCACACCCGCCAGGTTACCTGTTCCGACACGGCTGGCCAGCGAAACGGCAAACGCCTGGAACGACGAGATATGCTTTTCGTGCGAGCCCGCCTTTTTCGGTGAGTCACCCAGCAGGCGGATCATTTCACCCATCATCCGAAACTGCACAAAGCGGCTGCGGATGGTAAACCAAAAAGCACATCCCAGCAACAGCGTTACCAGGATATACGACCACAAGACGTCGTTGATACTGCTAATCCACTCGTTCAATAAATCCATAGGCGATGAATATTTTCGCAAAGGTAACCAAAAATCCCGATTTCTTTCCTTACCTTTGCCTTACGTACAATTCCTTAACTGTGGATATAATGGAACAGCTACTTCACTATCTTTGGAAATATCGCCTCTATCGGTCTTCCGGTCTGGTTACAACCCGGGGCGATGCACTCGAAATTCTGGATCCCGGTATTGAGAATACAGATGCCGGACCCGACTTCTTCAATGCGAAAATCAAACTGAACGGAACCGTCTGGGCCGGCAGCGTGGAGATTCACCGGAAAGCATCCGACTGGTGGCAGCACGGACACTCGGCCGACAAGGCGTATGACAATGTTATCCTGCATGTGGTGGAACAGGATGACGGAACCATTTTCCGCCGGAACCGGGAAGAAATACCCCAGCTGGTGCTTCCGGTACCCGAAACCGTGATCAGCAACATGGAATGGCTCCTGACCCGTGACAGTCCCATTGCCTGTCTGGAACGCCTGCCCGCCATCGATCCCGTCTTTCGCGTGCAATGGACGGATGCCCTGCTGGCCGAACGGTTGGAACGGAAGACAGACGATATCCTGCGCTGGCTGGAACAATATCAGAAAGACTGGAACGAAGTGTTCTACATCCTGCTGTGCCGCAACTTCGGCTTCGGTGTCAACAGCGATGCCTTCGAGCGCCTCGCCCGCAGCCTGCCCTTCAAGTGCATCCTGAAGCAGCGCCCCAGCGTTTCGCAGGTCGAAGCCCTCTTCCTCGGACAAGCGGGTTTGCTGAACGATTCCAACGAGAATCGTCATCATTATTACCGACTTTTGCAACAGGAATACGTATTCCTCCGGAAGAAATACGGACTACAGCCACTCGAGCCCCATATCTTTCGGAACCTGCGCCTCCGGCCGAATGCCACACCCCACATCAAGCTCGTCCAGCTCGCAGCCATCTGGATCCGGCACGACACCCTGTTTTCGTCCATTCTGTCAGCCCGCACGCCCCGTGAGGTCAAGGACTTCTTCCGGGTACAGGCATCAGCATTCTGGGATACGCATTATAACTTCGTCCGTTCTTCCCCGCCGCGGCAGAAGCAGCTGGGCGAGAATGCCCTCCATATCCTGCTGATCAACACCGTTGTTCCCGTGATGTTTGCCTATGGCGTCTATCACCGGATGGACGAACACAAGGCCCGAGCCTTACGGCTGCTGGAATGTATTCCTCCGGAGCGGAACGCCATCGTCTCGTTGTTCAGTCAGGTCGGGATGATTCCCCGCCATGCCGGAGATACGCAGGCGCTGATCCAGCTGAAACGGAATTACTGCGAACCGAAGAAATGCCTGTACTGCCGGTTGGGCTTTCAGTTACTGAAACGCTCTTCTTCCGAGGGTTTATGAGGCAGGATAGTGGGAATCACAGTATTTTTCCCTATTTTTGCCCCACATTATTACAGACAATGAGAATGAGATACAGTTTCTATCAACGGCTTCTGGGATGGACAAGCGTGTGCCTGCTGCTTGTCTTGTGCGCTTGTGCCAATATGGCTTCGCCCAACGGCGGACCGTATGATGAAGATCCGCCTAAGTTTATCGGCAGTATGCCATTGCCTAATACGACCAATTTCAAGGGACAGAAAGTGGAATTGTTGTTCGACGAACTCATTCAGATCGATAATCCGTCGGAGAATGTGATCATCACGCCTCCGCAACGGGAACTGCCCATTATCCGGAGTGCCGGACGGAAAATTCAGGTGGAACTGCTGGATACACTGAAGGAGAACACGACATACACCATCGACTTCACCAATTCGATTGCCGACAACAACGAGAAGAACGTATTGGAAAACTTCTCGTTTGCCTTCTCGACAGGAGATGTGATCGATTCGCTGGAGATTTCGGGGTATGTGCTGAATGCAGAGAACCTGGAACCGATGCCGGGTATTTCGATCGGTCTGCATAGCAACCTGGCCGACTCGGCTTTCCGGAAACTGCCTTTCGACCGGACTTCACGCACCAACGACCGGGGACGTTTTACGGTGCGCAACATCAAACCCGGAACTTATCGGGTTTATGCCCTGAATGATGTGAACCGCGATTATAAGTTCGATCAGCCGGGCGAAGACATCGCCTTCCTCGATTCCGTAGTCGTACCGACATTTGAGCCAGCCACGCGGATGGATACGACGTGGGTCGATTCATTGACGATCGATACCATCAAGGCGATTGCTTATACCCGTTTCTTGCCCGATAACATCGAGTTGCGTTTGTTTAAGGAGAAATTCGAGCGCCAGTATATGACGCGTCCCGAACGTCCGGACGAACACCGGTTTATCCTGCACTTCAATATTCCGGTTGATACCATCCCTGTTCCCAAGCCCCTGAACTTTGAGCCGGAACAAGCCGACTGGTATATGGAACAGCCCACCGACGGAGGCAAGAACGTGACCTTCTGGTTAACCGATTCGACCGTCTGGAAGCGGGATACCTTGCAGATGGAAATCACTTATCCGAAAAGCGATTCCCTGGGAATTCTCCAGCCTCAGACCGATACGATCCAGACCGTCTTGCGGCGGAAAGGCGAACAGAAGCGTAAGAAGAAAAAGGATGATGAGCCGGAGATCGTTTTCCTGAATATGACCATCGACGCGCCCAGCGATATGGACCTGTTTGATACGGTTTCGGTCGTCTTCGACGAACCCGCCATTGACCTGAAGAAAGAAGTCTTTCGTCTGGAACAGGAGATTGATTCCGTCTGGACAGTGGTTGATTTCGACTTCTATCAGGATTCGGTCAATTCATTGGGCTACTATATCCAACGGAAATGGAAATATGGAGAATCGTATCAGCTGAGTGTCGACTCGGCAGTCATTTACAGCTTGTACGGGAAATGGAACGATAAATTCCAGGCGAAGTTCAAGATCAAGCCGGAAGACAGTTACGGGCACTTGTATATCAACATCCTGGGTAATGATACGGTGCCGGCGTATGTCGAATTGCTGAATACGAAAGACGAACCGGTACGGAAAGCCACGGTCAAGAACGGCGGTGTCTTGTTCATGGATTTGAAGCCCGACAAATATTATGCCCGTCTGGTATTGGATACCAACGGAAACGGAATCTGGGACACCGGCAACTACGCCGAGAAACGTCAGCCGGAAGAAGTCTTTTACTGTCCGAAGATGTACACTATCATGCAGAACTTCCAGGTAGAAGAGACCTGGAATATCCGCGAAACACCGTGGTTGAAGCAGAAACCGCTGGATATCACCAAGAACAAACCGAAGGAAACGACCAAGAAGAAGCGTGACTATCGGGAGGAAGGACGTAACAAACAATCATCATCATCCAATGGACTGGGCGGTTTTTCTCTCTAGAAGGATGAAGATCCTGCTGTGCTGCCTGCTAGGCTGCGTCTCGCTGGTGGCACAGGATATTCCGGTGTCGAGATTCCAGCCGGGAGAAAAGGTGAATTATCAGCTTTATTTCAAGTGGGGACTCATCATGGCCAAAGCCGGAGAAGCGTCTCTCACCGTAGACAAGGCTTCCTTCCAGAACCAGCCGGCGTGGCAGTATTCCCTGCTTTTCCGGACAAATGGAATTTTCGAGCGGATCTACCGGATGCGAGATACGATGGCGTGCTTTTATACATACGATAAAGGATTATTGCAGTATAGCAGTAAACATTCGGATGAAGGCGATTATTATTCGGTGGATGAGCTGACTTTTGCTTATCAGAACGACAAGGCACATATCCATTCCAAACGTTATACGCCGACGCGTACCAAAATTGATACGACTCTGATTGTAGAAGGAAATGTACACGATATGCTTTCAGCCACGATGTATTTGCGTTCGTTGGACTGGAGCCGGTTGCAGATGGGAGATGAACGGCCGTTTCTGATAGCCGTAGGGCGGGATGTCGTTCATGCCGCTTTCCGTTATGAAGGTCAGCAGGTCATCGAACGGGAAGGCGTAAAATACCGGACACGCCATTTCTATGTGGATGTGTATGATGAGGCATTCACCCAAAGCAAGGCTGCGGGAGAAGTGTGGATCGGCGATGATGAAAATCATATTCCCATTAAGATCCGTGCCAAACTGAAGATTGGAGCTGCGGAAGTCTATTATCAGTCTTCCGAAAACCTGAAATATCCTTTTTCCTGCGGGATTTCGGTCTCTAAGTAAAGGAAAGAGAGGCCTATAAACAATTAAAGGCTGTCTCACGACAACCCCTAATCAACTTTGTTAACCTTAAATCTAATACTATTATGAAAAAACCACAGTGCAAAGATAGACTTTGTCAAGGGGTTTGTCAAGTATTTTCGATATAATAAATCTTAAAACAGAAATCATCATGAAGAAACAAACTATTTTTCTTTGGCCGTTGGTCTGTTGCCTGTTCCTGTTGGCTTCGTGTACAGGCAAATCCACCGGTAAGACGGTGTATAACCTGGCGGATTACGGAATCCGTCCGGATACGAAGGAGAATATCTCTCCGCTGATCGCGAAAGCGATTCAGGATATTCGGCAGGAAGTACCCGAAGGACAGGAAATAACGATTCTCTTGCCAGCCGGACGATATGACTTTTATCCGGATCAGGCAACTTCTCGTACTTATTTTGTCTCCAATCACGATCAGCCGAATCCCAAGGCAGTCGGTGTAGCATTGGAAGATATGGAAGGAATTACTTTCGATGGACAGGATGCCGAACTGGTCTTTCACGGCCGGATGCTTCCGGTGTCTTTGCTACGCAGTAAAAACTGCACCCTGAAGAACTTCTCCATTGATTTCGAACAGCCGCATATCACCCAGGCTTCGGTGGTTGCCAATGATACCAAGGCCGGACAAATCACCTTGGAACTGGCTCCCTGGGTTCAGTATGAGATTGCGGGCGATACCTTATATGTAAAAGGAGAAGGCTGGCGCCATTGTCCTTCCTCTTGTATTGCCTTCGAGCCCGAAACCCGCCGTCTAGTGTATAACAGCAGTGATGTGCGGATGGTCCTCTCGAAGGTGAAAGATCTGGGCGGACGGAAAGTATTGGCTGAGGGATGGAAGAATCCGTTGCTGGTTCCCGGTACGGTACTCGCCATGCGTACCTGGCAACGACCGGCTCCCGGTGTTTTCCTGTCGCATAATACAAATACTGTCCTGAAGAATATACAGGTACATTATGCGGAAGGTATGGGCTTGTTGGCACAAGTATGCGATAACATCCGCTTAGACAGTTTTTCGGTCTGTCTGAAAGGAAAAGAAGATCCCCGTTATTTCACGACACAGGCCGATGCCACCCATTTCTCCAACTGTAAGGGACTGATTCTGTCGGAAAACGGTCTGTATGAGAATATGATGGACGATGCCATCAATGTGCACGGAGTGTATTTAAAGGTACAGCAGCGAATAGACGAAAAGACGCTGTTGGCCTCGTTCGAACATGCCCAGTCGTATGGATTTGATTGGGGATTTGCCGGAGATACGGTTCAGTTTATCCGTTCCAAGACGATGGAACTGCTCGATGGCACTTATCAGATTGCTTCGATCCGTCCAGAAGATCAGGATTCGGTATGTGGAGCCAAAGTGTTCCGGATAGCCTTTACCCAGGCTTTGCCGGCCGAAGTTACTCCCGAACAATCCATCGGAGTAGAGAACCTGACCTGGACTCCGGAAGTCGTTTTTGCTCATAATACCATCCGGCATAACCGTGCCCGCGGCAGTTTGTTCAGTACACCCAAGAAGACCGTGGTAGAAAACAATCTATTCGATTATACATCCGGTACGGCCATCCTGCTTTGTGGAGACTGTAACGGCTGGTATGAGACCGGAGCTTGTCGGGATATCGTGATCCGGCATAATACCTTTATCAACGCCCTGACCAATATGTTCCAGTTTACCAATGCCGTTATTTCCATTTATCCGGAAATACCAGATCTGGAACATCAGGAAAAGTATTTCCACAGTGGTATTGTGATCGAGGATAATGAGTTTGAAACCTTCGATGCTCCGATCCTTTATGCCAAATCGGTTGACGGACTGGTGTTCCGCCACAATACCATTCATCAGAATGAGGCATATCCGCCCTTCCATTGGAACAAGCACCGTGTCATGTTGGAACGGGTAACGAATGCCACCATTGAGGATAATCAGTTCGAAGGCGGATTCGATCCGGCAAATGATATATGGCAGAAATAAGCGAAAAGACAGCTTAGGTCAATGCTGAAACCATGAACATATAGATCAGCATTCCGATGATGTCATTCGAAATCGTGATAAAAGGTCCGGTCGCCAAGGCCGGATCTATTTTCATCTTATCGAGTAACAAAGGAACGATCGTGCCGAAAATACTGGCGAAGATTACTACCGTAAACAGGCTGAGTGATACGGCACTCGTGATCGCCCGGTCGCCTAGCATGAAAAAGTTATAGATGAATACAATCAGACTGATTGTACTGGCATTGATCACTGATACGACACTTTCCTTCAGAATCTGTGAGAAGATATTTCCCTCTTTCAGGGTATTGTTGGCCAAGCCCTGTACCACGATTGCCGACGACTGAATCCCGACATTTCCACCTGTTCCACCAATCAGCGGAATAAAGAGAGCCGTTTTGGGATTGGAGGCAAAGCTGTTTTCAAATCCTCCCAGAATGATGGAATTACTGAGTCCGCCGATCATTCCGATCAGCAACCAGGGCAGACGGGCTGCCGTTTGGGTAAAGACATTATCCGATGTTTCCACATCCTGCGAGATACCGGAAGCCAACTGATAATCACGTTCGTGCTGTTCGCGTACCTCATCCATGACGTCGTCGATCGTGATACGTCCTACCAGACGTCCGATACTATCGATAACGGGAACAGCCACCAGGTCATATTTCTCGATGGTTTGTGTCACCTCTTCAATACTGTCACTGTCGCGCACGGCAATCGGATCTTTCTTCATCACATGCTTGATTTTCGATACCGACGGATTGGTGATCAGCTTCTTCAACGGAAGAACCCCACGCAGACGTTCGTCGTCGTCCACTACATAGACATAATGGATCTCGTCCACCTCTTCGGCCTGCTTGCGCATCTCGTCAATACATTTGGGCATACTCCAATTCTCGTTTACCACGATCATTTCCGTACCCATCAAACCACCGGCCGTATCTTCGTCGTACTTCAACAGATCGACGATATCTCCCGCCTGTTCTACGTCTTCGATGTGCGAAAGAATTTCTTCCTGTGTATCTTCGTCCAATTCACGCATCAGGTCAACCGCGTCGTCCGTCTCCATGTTGTCCACGAAACGTTTGGCGATCAACTCATTCGGAAGTTCCTTCAATAATTTATGACGGTCCTCTTCATCCAGTTCCATCAAAACGTCGGCTGCCTGTTCGCCATCCATCAGCATGTACAGGTAAATGGCTTCCTGCAAGTCGAGTTTCTGATAAATTTCGGCTATATCTGCCGGATAAAGATCTTTCAGCAGTTCCCTTGCCTTGACATCATCTTTCTCTTCGATGATTTTCTTCAGATTGTCTATGTATTCTTTCGTCAGTTCTGTCATGGCTGCTCCGTTTTTAGTGTTGTCGTTAGGCAGCCGCCAGTCTCAGCGGCTGTCAGATTACCTAAGCTTTATTCTTCCGGCTGTCGGTTGGCTGATTTCAACCAGTTATCCACCAGCAACGTCAATTCGATGAATTGTTCGACAGAGAGTTGTTCCGGACGTTTGTCGAAGACCGGTAACGCATAGTCGGGGAAGTCTTTTCCCAAAATAGGCTTGATGGAGTTGCGTAACGTCTTCCGGCGCTGGTTAAACGTCGTCTTGACGACTGTCTTGAACAGTTTCTCGTCGCAGCCTAATTCGGTCCGCTGGTTACGGGTCATCTTGATAACGGCACTCTTTACCTTTGGAGGCGGATCGAACACATATTCGCTCACGGTAAACAGATATTCGATATCGTACCATGCCTGGAGCAGGACACTGATGATACCGTATGCCTTACTGCCGGGTTTCCCAGCGAGCCGCTCGGCCACTTCTTTCTGGATCATTCCCGAACAGCAGGGAATCTGATCCTTGTAGTCGAGTACCTTGAAGAATATCTGGCTGGATATGTTGTACGGATAGTTTCCGATCACACAGAACGGTCCCGGATAAAGAGACGACAAGTCCAGCTTCAGGAAATCAGCGGGAATGATACGTCCTTTCAAGTCAGGAAAATTCTGATCCAGATAGGCGACCGATTCCTGGTCGAGTTCTACGACTTTCAAATCATGTTCGGCTTCCAACAGGAATTGGGTGAGTACACCCATACCCGGACCGATTTCGAGGACAGGTGTTCCTTTATACTCGGCAAGGGTGTCTGCTATCCGATGGGCAATCTGCAGATCCTTCAGGAAATGTTGCCCCAATGCTTTTTTCGGTTTAACGAATCTCATTCACTTCGAGGTGTAATGGGTTTATATTAAAAATTGCTTATCTTTGCCTGATACAAAAGTACAAATAATTTAACGAATAGAAGTGTCTGATGAATCTAAAAAGCACATTTCACACGATAATTAAGGTGTTTCTCCCGCTTTTGCTGGGTTGTTTGTTACTTTGGTTCCTGTATCGGAACATGGATATATCAGAGATCTGGCAAGTCATCAAGACAGGGGTTGATTACCGGATCATTCTTTTTTCCCTGTTGTTCGGTCTGTTTGCCAATACGGTCCGCGGGTTTCGCTGGGGATTGTTGATCCATTCTCTCGGTGAAAAGTTCAGGATGAGCAATGTTGTTTATGCCGTATTGGGAAATTATGCCGTCAATCTGGTTCTTCCGCGTGTCGGCGAAGTATGGCGTTGCGGTATGATCACGAAGTATGAGAAAATCTCTTTCCCGAAGTTGCTGGGTACACTTCTGATCGACCGGGTGAGTGATACCATCATGGTTGGATTGATCACCTTGTCAATCTTTATCTTCAACATCGAGTTTTTCATCAGTTTCTTCCGTCGTAATCCGGATTTGATCGTGGGTTTCCAGTCGATGTTCCATTCGATCTGGATTTATGTTTTTTTGGTAATTATTGTCTTTGCCGTTTGGTTTGTATTCAAATATTTGAGTAACTTTACGCTGGTCCAAAAGGCAAAAGGAGTTTTGAAGAATATCTGGACAGGTATCCGGAGCGTTTGGGTCATGAAACGCAAAGGATTGTTTCTGATACAGACCTTGTTGATCTGGGTTGGTTATTTCTTCTATTTCTATATCACCTTTTATGCGTTTGATTTCACACGCGATCTGGGCATATCGGTAGGTTTGATAGCCTTTACGATGAGCAGTATCGGTGTAGCAGTGCCGGTGCAGGGCGGGATTGGTCCGTGGCATTTCATGGTTATATCCACGCTGGTCTGCTTCGGTGTCAATGAAAACGACGCTGCCGCTTTTGCCTTGGTGGTACATACGGTACAAACGGCGTGGACCGGTATTTGTGGTCTGGTAGGCGTTGTCGCTTTGCCACTCACAAATAAGAACCATGAATCCGACAACTTAACAACTAACTAACTAATAACATTATGTCAGCAGAGATTAAGGAACTATCCCCCAAACAGGTGTGGGGTTATTTTTATGAGCTCACCCAGATTCCTCGCCCGACAGGGCATGTTGAGGCAGTAAGCCGTCATATCGTAGCTTTTGGAAAGCAGTTGGGTCTTGAGACTTTGCAGGATAAAGTAGGCAATGTGCTGATCCGTAAACCGGCTACTCCGGGAATGGAAGATCGGAAGACGGTTACTTTGCAGGCTCATTTGGATATGGTTCCGCAGAAAAACTCATCGGTCAGCCACAATTTCCTGACAGATCCGATTGATGCCTGGATTGACGGTGACTGGGTTAAGGCCCGTGAAACAACCTTGGGTGCCGATAATGGGATCGGGGCTTCGTTGGCGATGGCTGTGCTGGCGGATAATTCGTTGAAGCACGGACCGGTGGAAGCTCTCTTTACCGTGGATGAAGAGGAAGGCATGGTCGGTGCATTCGGTCTGAAACCGGGTTTCCTGAAAGGGGATATCCTGTTGAATTGTGATTCGGAAAAAGAAGGTGAACTGTTTGTGGGATGTGCCGGCGGTGCCGATATGAACATCTCTTTCCAGTTCAAAGAAGATACGTATATTCCTGAAGGTGATGTGGCTGTTCGTCTGCATCTGTCGGGATTGAAAGGCGGACATTCGGGCGTGGATATCCACTTGGGCAGAGCCAATGCCAATAAGCTGATGTTCCGTTTCCTGAAAGAAGCGGTTTGCGATTATGGCGCTCGTCTGTCTTCTATCGAAGGAGGTAATTTGCGGAATGCCATTCCACGTGAAGCGGTTGCTATTGTGACCATTCCGGGTGATAATGTGGAGGCTTTGTGGGAATTGGTATCCGATTATCAGGAAATGTATCAGGAAGAGTTTGCCGGAATCGAAGAGAATATCCGCTTTACGGCAGAGATGACGGATCTGCCGGCGACATTGATCCCGGAAGAAATACAGGACGACCTGATCAATGCCATTGAAGGATGTCAGAATGGGGTGATCACCATGTTGCATGATTTCCCGGGAACAGTTGAATCTTCGTCTAATCTGGCCATTGTCAAATCGTCTAACGAACTGATCGAAGTCAAACTGTTGGTGAGAAGCTCTTCAGAAAGCCGGAAAGAAGCTCTCTGCTCCAGTCTGGAAAGTATCTTTGCCCTGGCAGGAGCCAAGGTGGAAGAAACCAACGGCTATAACGGTTGGCAACCCAATATCCATTCGCCGATTCTGGATTTGATGAAACAAACCTACTTCGACTTATTCGGAAAGGAAGCAGCAGTGAAGGTGATGCACGCCGGTCTGGAATGTGGTATTATCCAAGGAGCTTATCCGGAAATGGACATGATCTCTATTGGTCCGGATCTGGAACATCCGCACTCTCCGGACGAACGGGTGAGCATCCAGTCTGTAGCACATACCTGGGAACTGATCAAACACGTCTTGGAACGGATCTAAAAAGGCTTTGTCTTTAATTCAATATTCGGGAGTTTCGTTTTCAAAACTCATTTGATTTGAAAACGGAACTCTTGTCTTTTATCGATCCTTTTTTAAGCTGTCGAATTTTTACAATAGCAGTGGTGTATGGAACAAGATTATAAAGAGAAAAGCCGATTGTGGAAGGTGTTGGACCGAACTTATCTCTATCGGGATGCCTGGCTGACAGCCCGGAAAGACCGGGTACAATTACCTAACGGAAATATTATCCCGAACTATTACATCCTGGAATATCCGAACTGGGTCAATACGATAGCCATTACCAAAGACCAGAAGTTTATCTTCGTCCGCCAGTATCGCCATGGGATAGAAGAAGTTCGTTATGAATTGTGTGCCGGTGTCTGCGATAAGGAAGATGCTTCTCCGTTGGAGTCGGCCCGTCGTGAATTATGGGAAGAGACTGGTTACGGAAATGGCCATTGGTCGCCGTTTATGGTTATGTCTGCCAATCCCAGTACGATGAATAATCTGACTTATACCTTCCTGGCAACGGACGTCGAACCGATTTCCGCTCCGCATCAGGAAGCCACAGAAGACCTTTCTATTCATTTGCTTACGCGGGAAGAAGTACTCGATTTGTTGCGTACGGATCAGATTCGTCAGTCTCTGCATGCGGCTGCATTATGGAAATATATGTTCCTGAGTTTATAAGCAGATGTGTTAATAAGGGCAACAGGTAAACCGATGGTGTGGATTTATAATTTGATTAAACGAAAGATAGATATGAAACAGTTTCTAATGATATTGACTTTGCTGTGTACAGCTGGCATGGCTACCGGACAAAACAAGGCCGTTTCGTCGGTCGTTATTCCCGACTCGTTGCAAGTTTTGGATAAAGATCCGAATTTTACGACCTATACGGCTGCAGCATTCAATCAATGCTGGGCAGCTTATCCCGGAGCACAACTGGTAGATGTACGAAGTGCCGAAGAATATGCCAAAGGCCATATCGCTTCAGCGCAGAATATAGATGTCAAAAAAGATTCATTCCTGGCATTGGCCGATTCTCTATTGGATAAAAGCAAGCCGGTAGCAGTTTATTGTAAAGGTGGTGTCCGTAGCCGAATCGCAGCGAAGCAATTGCTGGCAAAGGGTTTTATGGTGTACAACCTGCAAGATGGATATGACGGCTGGCTCCGCTATTGGAACGAACAATAAAAGCTGATGATTTTGTCTAGTCCTAAAACGATCAGATCTCTGTTTAGGACTAGACAATTATTTTCTACTTAGAAAGAATAACCTATCGTAAAACTGGCTGTATGGTATTTGCAGCCAATCTCGTCGTATTTATTTTCTTTGCCTAATCCCATATCATAACTGAACTTGGCAGAGAAACGGTTGATTTCAATTCCTGTTTCAGCTGCTATTCCCCAGTCAAAGCGGTAATAGCCATAATCATATATATTGTTTTCAAATTCATTCTTTGATCCAATATATTCATTTTGTAGATCAATTGTTGTTTCGATTGATTTCTCTTTACCGTTGATGCCAACGGCCACATAAGGACCTAAAGCCAGATGAAAACGTAGCTGATCATTCAGTTTCCAATTATAACGGGCCATAATGGGTAGTTGAAAATATCCTTTACGGGTTTTGTACTGATAAAAAGAGGCGGTTTGATATAAGATATCGCCTACTGGCATTTCACTACTGACGTATTCATAGTATCCACTGTTAGGATTATAGTAGCTATACATGGAATAAATGGATCCGTCTTTTAAAAGATAAGAGTCAACATTGACTTCTTTTCCTTCATTATCTTTGGCTAATCCATGTAAATGTCCCGAACGAATGGTTCCTTCTCCCCTCTGCACATAATATAATCCGCTTTGCAAAGCAAATCCGCTTTCCCCGAAATCGTAACTTACGGCAGCTCCGACTTTATATCCTATCTTGGCCGGTGAGTTTGTATATTTCGTTACGTTAAAGCCCGCTTCCGGGGTAATTTTCCATTATGCTTGGGCTGTTAAAGCACCCAATAACATCACTCCAATCATCCAACTCTTTTTCATATTTCTTGTCTTTTAAAGTTCTCTTTTATCCCTAAGACAAGAAATACCGGAAAACCCCTATTCTAGGAAGGAAGAAAAGTCAAAAACACCGGATATAAGCCAGCGAATAAGAGTCGTATAGGAAATCGTGCAAACCGTGGCGATACCGGAAAGAAATGATATTCTTCTTGATCTCGTATTCCAGTTTTGTGCGAAGAAGCAACGGACGGTCGCCGTTATTCAAGTATCCGCGGAAACCCACCAGATCACAACGGGCTGAAAGATTCTTCCAGGCACCACTGACGGCCCCACCATAACATACGGCGTCGTTCTGGCGGTTATCGTCCAGATTGGTCATCCAACAATAAAACCCTGCCAAGCCTTCGATGCGGACAAACGAATTGTATGCCGGATTCTTCCAGAGGTCACGTCCAATATTGACATCAAACCAATAAGAGGCGGCATCCGTATAACGGGCATCACACAGACGGTTTCCGCTGGCTGTCTTTAAGTTGGCACTCACACTGATATCGGCCCATTTCTCATTCCGGAGAACCTGGTAGAAGAAATTCAGTACAATATCACCATGACAGGGAATGGCAGGTTCAGTTTCAACAGCCGAACGCTCGTCGCGTACCGCTTCCGACGTTTTGTACCATTCGGCGATGGTCCAGTTCGCCATGATACCGGCTTTTCCTTTCGCAATTGGGATATAAACGCGGGCAAAGATATCCTGTGTCTGGTCTCCCGGCATGGTGTGATATTCGCCTCTGACTTCCACCTCCCAGCGTGAAGGCAGTTTCCCGCCCATCAATTCGGGGAAAGGAAAGGCATTCGGACCAAAATAACGGGGTGAATAGGTTAGAAATTCCCGTTTTTCCCACCATTCATCAGCCTGTAAGACCGATATACTACAGAAAAGGGCCACGATGAGGCCCCACCATTTCCTATTTGTTTTCATTTTGATTCAGGGGCGATATAATTTCATTTGTTTATACACTTTCAAGTGTTTTTTGCCTTGTCGGATATCCAGCAACAACTGATCAATGGCTGTTGACAAATCTTTTCGCTGTTCTTCCAGAATTTCCAGCTTCTTCCGGAAACGGGCGAGGTAAACATCCGAAGCATCGGTCCGCTCCGTTTCCTTCCGGGTATGGTAAATCTTCAATTCCAGGATGGACAAGCGGTCGATGGCCCATGCCGGACTTTCGGTATTCAACGTTGCCTGCGGCAAAGGCTTTACCCCTTTATACCGGTCTTGCAGCAAGCTGTCGATCAGTTCTACCAAGTCCACACGCTCTTGATTCATCTTCTCGATGCGACTGACGACCTCCAGTACTTTCCCCGCATCCTGATCCGGTTGATGAATGATATTCAGCAAATGCCACTGAACCGTGTCTACCCAATGCTTCAGATACAAATAAAATTCAAAGCTATTGACCGGATACGGGTTATGCACCGTGGCATTGATATTATCTGTTGTATGATAAGCCTCGGTGGCCTGTTCAAAGATTCGATAACAAGATTCGCTGAAACTCATATGCGCCATTTAAACTTGAAAAATAGAAGAATTTACCTTCGCTGTTTATTCTTCCTCGTACTGTTGGAAAAGGAAGTCGTTGTACGGGAAACGGGTAATGTGAATCTGTTTCACCCGTTCATATAGCAGAGCTTTTAATTCCTCGATATTTGTTTTCTCTTTCGCCGAGATAAAGATACAATTATCCTGCATCTTCGCCATCCAGGTACGTTTCAGTTCATCCAGATCGATGTTCTCCCGTTTTCTCGGAGTCAGGTCATCTTCATCTTTCGGGACAAAAGTGAAAGCATCCACTTTGTTGAAGACCATGATCATCGGCTTTTCCCGATCATCTATTTCAGCCAGTGTTTTGTTGACTACTTCAATCTGCTCTTCGAATGTCGGGTGTGAGATATCTACCACATGAACCAGCAAGTCGGCTTCCCGAACCTCATCCAGGGTTGATTTAAACGATTCTACCAGTTCGGTGGGCAACTTACGGATAAACCCGACGGTATCTGAAAGCAAAAACGGCAGGTTCTCAATGATGACTTTCCGGACGGTGGTATCCAGTGTGGCAAAGAGTTTGTTTTCGGCAAAGACATCACTCTTGCTCAACAGATTCATCAAAGTCGATTTTCCGACGTTGGTATAACCCACCAACGCGACACGCACCATCTTCCCGCGATTCTTTCGCTGGACACTCTTCTGTTTGTCGATATCCACCAGTTCCTTCTTCAAACGGGATATTTTATCTAGAATCAAACGTTTATCTGTTTCCAGCTGGGTTTCACCCGGACCACGCATACCAACACCTCCGCGCTGACGTTCCAAGTGAGTCCACAAACGGGTGAGTCGGGGTAACATATACCGGTATTGGGCTAATTCTACCTGCGTTTTGGCATGGGCAGTCTGCGCACGGCGGGCAAAGATATCCAGAATCAGGTTGGTACGGTCCAGAATCTTCACCTGCAATTCCTTTTCGATATTTCGGAGCTGCTTGGCAGAAAGCTCATCATCGAATATGACAGTTCCGATTTCATTCTCAACCACATACTCTTTGATTTCCTGTAGTTTCCCTGTACCAACGAATGTAACGGAATTCGGTCCGTCCAGTTTCTGATAAAAACATTTGACGGCTTCTACTCCGGCTGTATCGGCCAGGAATGCCAGTTCATCCAGGTATTCCTTTACCTTCTGTTCGTTCTGCTGCGGTGTAATCAATCCTACCAGAACGGCTTTTTCTGATTGTGCTTCGCTAATGATAAATTCTTTCATGCCACAAAGATAATCATTTCAATTATTTTCTTTATCTTTAGGGCGAATTATAAATCAGGTATCACCAAATGATACAACTAAAATCAATTGACTATGAAAAAGAATATTCCTTTTCAAGCTATTTTGATAGCTATCGTGCAATGGGTTTTCAACAGCCCGATGAGCGCACAATCCGAGTGGCTTTCTCCTCTTCAATGGAAATCGCTGGTGCAAGATCCGCAGAAAAATCTGATTATCAGAGATACCGTATTATATCAGAGCTTTGATTCAGACAATCCGCTTTCCATTAATTATACGGTTTCAGGAAAGTATGATTTCTTTTATCCACAGGAAGAAGGCATCCAAGGAGCATCCGACAGTCGGGCGATCCGGCTTTATCCCGGAAGTACATTGACGATTGATACCTTGATCTATCCGGCATTGAAAATGGCTGAAATACATATTCCTTTTGCATTCCAGCATGTCAACAAAGAAGAAGATATCTATTTTACAACCTACTTCTATTCGGGAAATACGGAAGTTGATGCGCACCCATATACTGTGATCAGCAACGACTGCTCCCGGTATTTCAGGGAAGTATATGCTGGCAGACAATGTTTTTACAGAGGTAGAAGATCTGCTCCCTACCGGCTTCAAATCAAAGTTACAAAACCGACTTCGTCAAGTGATGGTTATTACTGCATAGACAGTTTATTCCTGGTAGGAAACATTGAACAATATTCTTTATTACAACAATCAGGTACCTGGCATGATCATTCTTTATGGTCGCATGATTATACGAGTCTCCGTCGAGTCGCGTTGATTGATGCGGATGTCCGGATTAACCAGTCTGCCGAATGTTTACATCTGATTAATAATCAGAAAGAGATCCAGATACAGCCCGAAGGAGTGCTGCATACTCGGCAAATGACTACCTTACATACCTTTGCAGAAAAGGGAAAATGGTATTTTGTCTCTTTCCCACACGATGTTTCTTTGGCAGGAATTGATGCCCGGTTTCAATTGGGCGATGCCTCAACCGTGACAACCGAACCGGTTAATAATATTCTTTATATTCAGACATACGATGGCAGAAGGAGGGCAGAGAATAATCGTTCGGATGGGAATTGGACGGTCCTGTCTGCGGATGCGTTCTCTCCGGAAGATATCCTTTTGGAAAAGGGAAAAGGATATCTGATGGCTATCGATGAAACCGCCGATATCCAAACCTTGTCTTTTTCGTCTCCAGCAAACAACTCCCAGACTTTTCGGGAAACCATGTCCGTCCCTTTAGAGGCGAACATGTTGCAAGGCGGTGACGGGGCAAATAATGGATGGATTCTCTGTGGAAATCCTTATCCTTCGGCTGTGTCCTTACAGGAAATCCTTCCCAACCCAGATTTGGACGGTCATGTTTATTTATATAACGGACAGGATTATGAAGCCTATCCGATTGACAGTGATTATGCGATTCCTGCAGGATCAGCCTTTTTTGTCAAAGCCGTTCAGGATACAGAATTACTCTTTCAGAGAAAGGAAGATACGGCTTCTTCGGTGATCTTGCAGCATACGGTGCTTCCTTATCAGGGAAAAGAACCCGGAAGTCCGTCGATAACCCAGGCAATAAAACCTTCTTGTAAAATTCAATATACTATTCGGGCTGGAAAGATCCACATACAGAACTCCCAGGCAGGAGAATTGATTGTATATACTGTGCTTGGAAAGGAGGTAAAACGGATGAGACTGCTGGAAGGAGAAGGCGAATATGCATTACCTCAGTCAGCCGGAATGTATTTCCTACGGATTATTTCCGGTACGCAAACAGAGACTGTCAAAATAAAGCGATAACTGTGATCTTTACCTATCCCGCTATTGGGACAAGACGTATTAAAAGTAACCTATTCTATGAAAAAGAGCGTATTTATCAATCCGTTTGTGGATCGTGGTTTCAAGATCTTGTTCGGGCAAGAATCAAGTAAGGAACTGTTAATTGAGTTGATCAATGATTTGTTGGAAGGCGAGCACCATGTAGAAGACCTTTCTTATATGGATAAGGAAGATCCGAGCGAGACGACTGATGGTCGGGGTGTTATCTTTGACTTACTGTGTAAGGACCGGGACGGAACGATTTTTATCGTAGAACTACAAAATGCCCGTCAGGATTATTTTTATGAGCGGGCATTGTATTATATTTGCCGTATGATCGCCTCGCAAGGTAAGAAAGGTGCATCGTGGAAGTTTAAACTTGTACCGGTTTATGGAATTTTCCTGTTGAATTTCAAGTCGGGCGATACGGATAAAGTCCGTACCGATCTGGTGATAGCCGACCGTGAAACGGGCGAACAGAAGAGCCGGAATTTCCGGGAAATCTTCATCGAATTTCCCTTATTCAACAAAACGGAAGCGGAATGTAAGACGCCGTTGGATTATTGGTTATATAATTTGAAATATATGGAACAGTTGGAACATTTATCATTCAAAGGTCAGAAAGCCTTGTTCGCTCGCTTGGAAGAGTTGGCGCGCATCGCCAATATGAACAAGAAGGAACGGGCCGAATACGAGGCTGCCCTGAAAATATACCGGGATAATGAGAATGTTATGGACTATGCTGTTACGACAGCAAGAAGAGAAGGGAAAGAAGAAGGCCGAGCTGAAGGAAGAGAAGAAGGGCGAAAAGAAGGAATAGCAATTGGTGAAGAGAGAGGTGTACTTAAAACCGCCCGTCAAATGAAGCAAAAAGGAATTGCTTTGGACTTAATTCAGGAATGTACGGGTTTATCTGATGAAGAAATCGAGAATTTATAAAAGGAATGTGAGTAGAGGTGCAGCGTGCTGCGCCTCCAGTAGGCGTAAAGGAGGTGTCTTCACACCCTCCACAGGAAATGGCAGAATATGAGCTAAATAGGGATGTGTGTGAAGGGTGTAAAAGAAAATCGGATAGGGGGTATATTATATAATAAGGTAGAAAATCTTGTCGGATATAAACGAGATTCGGAAATCAATCCAACGAAGGTTGTTGATGCCTCTTGTTTACGATGCAGAAAAAGGTCGGTATCTTTTCCAAAATTCATGCCTATGTTTTCATCATTTCATGCCTACCTTTTTATCAAAACACGCCGGGAATTTATCAATTTACGCCGGCTTTTGAGTGATACTTGAAATCGGGTGTTTTGTGCTATAAATCCAAACGTTTCGTCCTATAATCCATATATTTTGGAAAATAATGCAAGTTTTTTCTTGTTGATTCAGAAAACCTCCTTATCTTTGCAGTGATTCCGTAGCGGACAGCGGTTCGCGAGGTGCGGTTTCATACATATTATGTAAGCATTTTACGAAGATTATTCCAAACTGAAAAATCTGGAAAATTTTTACATGTACCGGAATAATAGACAGTAAATGCTTGCGCTGACTACGTATATAAAAGTGTGTCTACCATCTTAGATGGGTAGACTGTATTATATCGTATAAGCGCGGGCTATTGTTTTATTATCGGTACATAGGCGATTTCCAGATGCCTTCAGTTTGATAATAGACAACTAGCCCGCGTTTTTTTATGCCCCGTTCATAATGAATCGCGGGGGTTGTGGAGCCTTCGTAAAATTAGTTGTTGAAGATTTAAACTCTATTTTATTAACAATTAATTTATTTATTATGAACAAAAAGTTTTCTACTTTGATGGCAACAGCACTTATATTAAGTGGCTCGTTGTTTAATGAGGCTTATGCAGAAGTCTTAAAGACCTACATAGGTGGTAAAGCAGATAAGATTGAAAATGGGAAATCCTATTTCTTAATTGAAGCTGGTGATGGTGTACAATGAGAAATAGCTGCAGGGTTTACAGCTTATGATCCGGTAACTAAAAAAATTACCTACAAGAATATAAATGTTGAAACAGATAACACATTCAATGAGGAGGATATAGATCAATACTTATGGGTAGTAACAGAAACTAAACAATTGTCGGGTGATTATGTTACAACATTTTTTAATAAAGAAACTCAGCAGTATTTGCGAGTAAGTGCAGATGGACAAACTGTTCTTACGGATTTAACTCATGTAGATGCTGCTAAAGAAGAGTCTAAATATTGGATTTGGGATGCAAATCCTCGTGCTATGAGCTACGAAAAGGCTGTTGCTCAATCTAATGGAACTCATCTTTGGGCTGCTAATGCTTGGATTCAAAATAATTTAGATACATACAATCTGACTATACCATATAGTAATGGTCTTTTTGCAATGCAGCATGCAGGTTCGGCTGATCTAACGACAACATTCGCATTGTATAAAGTAAAAGACACAGAAGTTCCAAGTGAAGATTTGAATACTTTGTATAATTCAGCTGGTTTCAACTTGAAGATTTCTAATGATAAGGTTACAAATGCTTTCGATAATGGAAAAACGATCAAGGCTGTAGGGGTAGAAAGCGGTAAAGTTCTGACAAAAGAAGGATATAAATATGCTAGCAACACTTTTGAAGGTTTCCCTGCTGGTACATACTTCTTGTCTGAAACTCCCGCAGGAAAAGTTCCTGATGCTGGAACTGCTGAATTATATTCATACTTGCTGAATTCAACATTTGTAGTATTGAGTGCATCTGATAATGTTGCAACTAGTGCAACTGTACAAGCTACAGGTGAAGGCTTTACTTTGAAAGAAGTTGCTGGTAAAGACTTGAATTTGTATTTAGGTACTGATGCAAACTTTGTTTCTTCTGGTACAACGGTTTCTGTAAACAATGCCGCTTTCACAGTAATGAACAATGCCACAAACAAAGACAGCTATGCTTTGTCAGTTGCTAACTTCCGTTACAAAAATAGTACAGCTGCAACACATGTATCAAAAACTGTAGGTTTGGCAGTTAAGAGCAATGGTAGTTATGGATCATCTGAATATTTAGTTTCTGATCCTGCTGCTGGAACAAATAACTTCATCTTCCAGTTTGTTGAATCAACCATTAAGAAAGGTTCTGATTTATTGAATGCCAACGGTGCTTCTATCTACAATATCAAGTTCGTAGGTGGTGACGTAGATGGTTTCTATTTGACAAATGCACATCATGCTGGTAATTTAACAAACTTAGCAAAAGGCACAATCTTGTCAGATCCGGCAACTCCGGCATTCCAATATGTAATTACTAAAGTGGATGGTAATGATGTAACCTTCACAAACCGTGAAACAGGTGAAGACTTTACTGCTAAATTGTTTGAAACAGGTACTAATACATATACATTAGCTTTAGCAGATAAAGGCAGTAGTGATGACTATTATATTTTGAATGTTGAAAATAATGGTAATGTGACAGCTTCTACAACGAAAGAAGATCTTGACCTTTCAGAAGTAGAATTGGTTCCGGTAACATCTGTTGATAAGTTTGCTGGTTTCATGGACGAAGCTGACGAAGCTAAAGTAACATTAACATTTGCTCGTGACGAAGATCCGACTTCTAACAAACAATATCCTGTTGTTAATGCAAGCAATGCATTCAATTACATGACAGATAATGTATCAGAAGCTGCACAATGGCAATTGGTTAAATCTGAAAAACCAACATACGTAACTCGTACATACGCATATATCGATGCAGATGAAAAGGTTGCTTATAAGTCAGAAGGTGATACGGTTGCTTATTATACTTATGAGTTCCAATATGTAAAAGATGGGGTTTTAAAGAACTTGTATATTGATAATAGTAACTTAGGGAACAGTGCTCTTCAAACTACAGGCACAAAATACATCGTCAAAGAAAATGTAAATGGTTCTGTGAATATTGTTACAAGTTATACTGCAACAACTTATTTGTCAGTAAACAACTTTAATGCTGATGCGGAAGATAATTATCTTGTTAATAACAAGAATATCATGCAGACATCAGAAGCTACCGACATCAAGGCTTACATTGTATTGGATGCTCCGGAAGTAACATTACCTGCAACAGCTACTTATGTAACATTGAAGAGTGAAGTTGGAAACTACTCATTAGGTGTTGATGGTGAACGTGATGCAGTTTATACAACTGAACCTACAACTATCCGTGTATTTGCTACTGATTTGAAGAGCGAAATTCCTTCATTCTTTGTAACAACAGGTTGGAACGAAGAAGATGGTTCAAGAATGTTCTTGTTCAATCCTTCTGATTCAGTAAACTACTATGTAGGTGCTGGTAAATATGATAAAGAATATCAGTGGAATGTTGATGTAACAAAAGCTATCTTCAAAGCAGCTAAATTGAATGCTGAATTGGATACGTTGACTACTTCAATCTTAGGAAAGACTGCCAAAGTTGCTATGAAGGCTGACAATTCAGGTGTTCAAGGTGGTTTGGATTACTTCAAGTATCAGATCTTCTTGGCAGATGCTGACGAAGCAGATGATTTATACATCGTTCGTACATTGGCTGATGCTAAAAACGGTGACAGATATTTATATCAGGAAAATGGCAAGTTCGGTTGGACTTCAAGCCGTGAAAAGGCTATGAAGTTCTATATCGACAACGTAGACGCTCCGACAGCTAACGAAACTATCAACGCTGCTAACAATGTTGTTGTTGCAGGTGTTAACGGTGCTGTAGTCGTTAAGGGTGCTGAAGGTAAGAACGTAATCGTAAGTACCATCTTAGGTAAGGTAGTAGCTAACGAAGTAGTTTCTTCAGACAACGCTACAATCGCTGCTCCGGCTGGTATCGTAGTTGTATCAGTTGACGGCGAAAGCTTCAAGGTTGTAGTAAAATAATTGACAATTATAAAATCAGTAGAGACGTGGCGTGCCGCGTCTCTCTGATAAAAACATAAAATTAATAGTTCCACCACCGGTATTACCGGATGAAAGAGTATCCTGTGAAGGAGAAAGTGGAAAATAAATAGATTAATAGAAAAAAGTTAATAGTCCACGCAAGCCATCCAAAACTTCGTCCTTTAGGGCGAAGAATCAAAGGAAAAGGCCAAGTACCCTGCGAAGGCGAACAGGTGGCGTTAGTATTAATAATAGTGTAATATAAAGTTTATGTTCTACCAGTAACCTTGTGAAGGGTAAACGTGGAATCTCAAAAAGAGGGAATCCCTGCTATTCTATTTCGGATAGCGGGGATTTTTATTAATGGATAATGGACAATTGACGATTGAAAATTACAAGTCAATTATCCATCTTTATTTTCTCCCGAAGTCGGCGGGAATTTCTCCCCAGGCAGACGTTTCCCATTTGTAGATAGGGGTTGTATATGTATTTTCTTGTAGCCATTTTTCGGCACGGGCAATCAGATCGAATATCGGTTCGTTTTCGGGCAAACGTTCCAGCAAGGTCTTGCATTTCTTGTTCTTTACCCAAGAGATCGCGTTCCGGCTGTCCGAATAGATTGGGATGGAACAATTTCTTTGTTTGAGCAAAGCCAATCCGTGGACGAGGGCCAGAAACTCACCAACGTTATTTGTCCCTTTCGGCATCGGTCCGACCCGGAAAATTTCCTGTCCGGTAGCCGTATAGACACCGCGGTATTCCATATCTCCCGGATTTCCGCTACAGGCGGCATCCACGGCAAGACTATTATTGATAGGCCGTCCGATAACCGGAGTTTTCTCCTTCATCATCTTTTCAAAGACCATCTTCGGAGTCGGATTCTTTTGGATATAACTTTCGTATCCATTGGCAAATGCTTCTTCGGCAGCCTCCCGACTTTCAAAGGCCTTGTATTTGGCACCCGACTGTCCTTCTACCTGTTCTTTACAGTCTTCCCAGTTGTTGTACACACCCGGATGTAGACCTTGCCAGACCACATAATATTTCCTTGTTTTTCCCATAGCCTATTTTCGTTGAGTCGCGTCGTAGATCGTTGTTACAGGAGGTTGTTTCAGCATGACTTTACGATCTTGTTTGAATTCTTCCAAATAGGTCTGTCTCCCGTGAAAAGTCTGTGCCTCCGGATTTTTATAGACTTCATAAAAGAAAAAGATCGTTGGATCAGAAGCATCCTGATAAAATTCGTAGCTGAGGCAACCTTCTTCTTTCCGGGTTGCTTCGATTAAGGGCTGAACCCTTTGTTTAAAAGCCTCTTTGTATTCTTCCTTTACAAAAAGTTTAGCCGTTATGATTACCGGTCTATCAGCCTCTTCTGCTATCGATAAAGGATGATTGAATAGCAAAAAGACAACCGACAGGAGCGCAGTTTGACAGAAATGCTTCTTCATAGCTCATATATTATGGAAACGAAATGATTGCAATGTTACTAAAATTTTACCAGATACACAAACCGATTCGAAAGCCAGGAAAGGCATCACAGCTAAGTTTGTCAAATTCGGACGAATAAACTTTGAGGCTATTGGAAAAAAAATCTATTTTTGCATAAATTCAAAGGACAACAAAATGAAACGTATTTTTCTAATGGGATATATGGGAGCCGGCAAGACAACTGTCGGGAAGAAGCTGTCGAAGCAACTGAATCTCTCATTTATAGACCTGGACTACTATATCGAAGGGCGTTATCATAAAGAAATACGCCAGCTGTTTGCAGAAAGAGGTGAAGATGTATTCCGCGATATAGAACGGCGGATGTTGCACGAAGTCGCCTCATTCGAAGATGTATTGGTATCGACCGGTGGTGGAACTCCTTGCTTCTTCGACAACATGGAGTTTATGAACGATGCGGGAACAACCGTCTATTTGAAAGTATCAGTCGATGAGCTTGCCAACCGGTTGGAAGTCTGCAAGCAGACCCGCCCGGTCCTCCAGAACCGGAGCGGTGAAGAACTGAAACAGTTTATTGCTGACAGTCTGGAGAACCGTCGTCCTTTCTATGAGCAAGCACAGATTGTCTTTGATGCCGAACAGATGATGACAGAGCAGGATATACAGACAATCACCGATAAATTGGTGGAATTATTATAAATCCGTTGGATATGAAAAACACAACAGACAACCCGTCGCAACAATTCTACATTCCACAGGAATTATTACAGGAATTGGGTAAAATGAAGAATACGCTGGTCATTGGGGTTCCCAAGGAACGGAACCGGGGAGAAAAACGGGTAGCCCTCACGCCCGAATCAGTAGAGATTCTGACAAGCTATGGTCATCACGTTTATGTAGAAAGCGGAGCCGGATTGGGAATCAATTATTCAGACAACCATTATTCGGAAGCGGGAGCAGAGATTGTAGCGACACCCGCAGAAATCTTTCAGGCTGATCTGATCGTCAAAATCCTACCTTTATTGCCCGAAGAAGCCCTTTTGATGCGTCCACGGAGCAGCGTCTTTTCGTTTGTTCCGCTCCGGCAACTGACAGCAGAAACATATCAGGTACTGATGAATAAACGGATTACAGCCTTGGCATACGATTTTCTGAAAGATGAAAAGCTGCTCTATCAGCCCATCATGAGTGCCATGGCCGAAATTGAAGGCTATGCATCGATCAGTATTGCATCCGATCTGTTGAGCAATAATCATGGAGGCAAGGGTATCTTGTTGGGAGGTGTTGCTGGTGTGTCGCCCACCGAGGTTGTCATTATCGGAGCCGGGAATGCCGGAACTAATGCGGCTCGGGCTGCTCTGGCATTAGGTGCGTCGGTGAAAGTGTTCGACAATAATATCCAGCGGTTACGTCAGATTCAGCGAACGCTTGGGGCTTCTTTGTTTACTTCTAATTTTCATCCGAATGTGTTGAGGAATGCTTTTCAGAGTGCCGATGTTGTGATCGGGGCATTGCACAACGACCATCCACAACACCGCTATGTGATAGCAGAAGGATTGATCGAGACCATGAAGAAAGGAGCTTTGATCATTGATCTCAGGAAGAATCAGGGTGGTTGTTTTGAAACAACCTGCTGTTTGTCGGCTGTTGATCCGGAAATTTTTGAGCAGCACGGAGTCTTGCATTTCTGCAAGCCATTTATCAGCAACTATGTGGCTCGGACTGCGTCGATGGCATTCAGCAATCTGCTTGTTCCCTTGCTGACGGAAATAGGAGATATGGGAAGTCTGAAGGCCTTGATCCAGTATCATCCCGGAGTCAAACAGGGAATTTATCTATATTCCGGAAAGCCGGTAAATGATTACATATCCAATCATTTTAATCTCCGATCAAATAATATTGATATCTATTTGACCGCTTTTTAGGAAATTTCATTCTTTCTTATTTTCTTTGTAGGTCTTTAATTGATAACAGCGATTAAGTGAAAAATATCATGACAGAACAAACAAAAGTAACGACATTAGAAAAGGTAGTGGTACGTTTCTCTGGTGATTCAGGAGACGGAATGCAGTTGACAGGTACTATCTTTTCAAATCTGTCGGCTGTATTCGGAAATGAAATCTCTACATTTCCCGATTATCCGGCAGAAGTGAGAGCTCCGCAAGGAACATTGAGCGGTGTTTCTGGGTTCCAGGTACATTTGGGATCTAAGAAAATCTTTACCCCTGGTGAAAAAGCTGACGTATTGGTTGCGATGAATCCGGCAGCTTTGAAGGTTAATGTGAAGCACATCAAACCTAACGCCATTGTCTTGATTGATACGGATTCGTTCCAGAAAAGCGACCTGGAAAAAGCCCTTTACACGACCGATGATCCGTTTAAAGAGTTAGGATTGACTCAAGTACAGGTAGTAGCAGCACCTATTTCTACCATGGTGCGTGATGGCCTGACTGATTTCGGTTTAGACAATAAATCAGCATTGCGCTGCAAGAATATGTTCGCTTTGGGTCTGGTATGCTGGTTGTTCGAGCGCCCGCTCGACGAAGCTATGCACATGCTTCAGAACAAGTTCGCTAAGAAACCGGTGATTGCCCAGGCTAATATCAAGGCGTTGACGGACGGTTACAACTACGGACATAATATCCACGCCAGTGTATCAACCTATCGTATTGAAAGCAAGAAAGCGCTTCCGGGTACGTATATGGATGTCAATGGAAACAAGGCTACTTCATACGGATTGATTGCTGCTGCAGAAAAAGCCGGGTTACGTCTTTTCTTGGGTAGTTATCCGATCACTCCGGCTACGGATATTTTGCATGAATTATCCAAACGTAAGGATTTAGGTGTAATTACGGTACAGGCTGAAGATGAGATCGCCGGTGTTTGTACGGCTATCGGAGCCAGCTTTGCCGGTTGCCTGGCTGCAACTTCTACCTCAGGTCCGGGTCTAGCCTTGAAGAGTGAGGCAATTGGTCTGGCAGTGATAGCAGAAGTACCTCTGGTTGTAATTGATGTACAGCGTGGTGGTCCGTCAACAGGTATGCCGACGAAGTCAGAACAGACCGACTTGATGCAGGCATTGTATGGACGTAACGGTGAATGTCCGGCTGTTGTTTTGGCAGCTTGCACACCGACCGACTGTTTCGATGCTGCATTCTGGGCAGGAAAGCTGGCTGTTGAACATATGACACCGGTTATCTTGCTGACAGATGCCTTTATTGCCAACGGCTCTTCTGCATGGCGTTTGCCGGAATTGGATAAATATCCGGAAATCAAACCGAATTATATTACCAACTATCACGAAGATAAGCCATGGAAACCTTATCGCCGCGATCCGGAAAGCTTGGTTCGTTATTGGGCTATCCCGGGTACAGAAGGATTTACCCATCGTTTGGGTGGTTTGGAAAAAGACTATGACACAAGTGCCATTTCTACAGATCCGATGAACCACCAGCGTATGGTGAAGGCACGTCAGGCTAAGATCGATAAGATCGCTGATTATATCCCTGAATTGGAAGTTGTAGGAGATGAAGATGCTGATCTGCTGATCGTAGGCTGGGGCGGAACATACGGTCATTTGTATGAAGCCATGGAAACGATGCAAGAGCAAGGCAAGAAAGTGGCATTGGCACACTTCAAGTTTATCAATCCGCTGCCGAAGAATACAGCTGAGGTATTGAAGAAGTATAAGAAAGTCGTGGTAGCTGAGCAGAACAACGGACAGTTTGCCAACTATCTGAGAAGTAAAGTAGACGATTTCAATCCGTATAAGTTCGACCGTATCAAAGGTCAGCCGTTCATTGTATCTCGTCTGGTAGAAGAATTTACTAAAATATTGGAGGCATAAGATAATGGCAACAGAAGAAATAAAATATCAACCGAAAGATTATAAAAGCGATCAGTACGTTCGCTGGTGTCCGGGATGTGGTGACCATGCCGTATTAAATTGTTTACATAAAGCGATGGCTGAGGTAGGTGTTGCGCCACACAATATGGCTGTCATCTCAGGTATTGGCTGTTCATCCCGTTTGCCTTACTACATGAATACATATGGTTTCCATACCATTCACGGTCGTGGAGCGGCAATCGCTACAGGTGTTAAGACGGCTCGTCCGGACTTGAGCGTATGGTTGATTACTGGTGATGGCGACTGTCTGGCAATTGGTGGTAACCACTTCATCCATGCCGTACGTCGTAATATCGACTTGAATATCGTTTTGTTCAACAATAAGATTTACGGACTGACGAAAGGTCAATATTCTCCTACATCCGATCGTGGATTCGTTTCCAAGAGTTCTCCTTACGGAACGGTAGAAGATCCGTTTATCCCGGCAGAACTGGCTTTGGGCGCACGGGGTAACTTCTTTGCCCGTGCCATCGATGTGGATTTGAAGAATACGACAGAGATCCTGGCAGCTTCGGCTCGTCATAAAGGAGCTTCTGTAACGGAAGTATTGGTCAATTGTGTGATCTTCAACAATGGTATCCACAAACAGATCACCGATAAGGAATTCCGGGCAGATCGGACGATCTTCTTGCGCCACGGTGAAAAGATGATTTACGGAGCCAACAATGATAAAGGTATCGTTTTGGATGGATTGAAACTGAAATCAGTTACTATCGGTCAGGATGGTTATACATTGGATGATGTGCTGGTTCATGATGCCCACTGTAAAGACAATACCCTGCACATGATGTTGGCTATGATGGGGGGTGATATGCCGGTAGCTTTGGGTATTATTCGTGATGTGGACGCTCCTACATACGATGAAGCCGTTCACGAACAGTTGAAGGAAGTACAGGAAAAGATGCCAAGCCGCACACTGGATCAGTTCCTGAGAAGCGGTGAGACTTGGGAAATTAAGTAGTTCATCTGGTCAGATAAATGTATCTAGGTGCGATAAACTCCTTTTCGATGAGGATTTATCGCACCTTTTTTCATTTACCTGTAATTTTCTATGGAAGTAAAGGTCGCGATAAAATATTTTTCTATATTTGCAATTGTTCATTATAATGAAAGCAAAGAGAGAAAGTATTTATTTATCTGCTATGCCGGCTAGACAAATGTTTATTAAAAAGGAGAGTGTGTGTTATGGTAAAGAAAAGTTTTGGATGGATGGTGATATTCGCCACCTGCATAGCCTGTACAAATCGGGAACAAGGGAAAACTGTACAAGGTCTTGATTATCCAGTAAAAGATGTATTGACTGAAGAGGCGATTACAACAGACGATTCAATCTCTGTTGTTACTGGAAAGTTAGTTATCGGGCATGAAGTCCGTTCTTTCGTTATGGATGGAGATTCGGTGGAATATTGGTTTATTGACCGTTCCGGTACTGTTCAGCAGGAGTATGAACGGGTTGTTCCTGATGGAATGAAAAACTATACACCTGTGCGGGTAGAGATGAAGGTCAAGTATCTGGGTAAATCGGATGAAGGTTTTGCGGCTGAATATGATGGTGTGTATGAAGTCTTGGAGCTTCTGAAGATGGAGCCTTAACCTGGTCTTAATTCCGCATGGAAATATAATAACCCGGTATTCGTCTCTTTTGTGTTGAGGGTCTATACCGGGTTATTTTCGATTATGGATTCATGGAAATCAAATACTTCGAAAAACCGGACGATTCCATGATATTGTATCCGGTAGAATCACCTGAACAGATCAGGAAATATTCGATTTCGGGCAATTTCTGCTTCAATTCTTCAGCTCCTTTTGAACCTAATACCATGCAAGCCGTAGCGCAGGCATCAGCCAACATCGCTGTCGGAGCAATTACTGTCGCACTTAACACATCCCTTTGTACCGGACATCCTTCCCGAGGATCAATGGTATGGGCATATTTTTTTCCGTCTTTGATGTAGAAGTTCCGGTAATTGCCTGATGTAGCCATACCCCGGCGTCCGTTGTTACGGGCTGTTTCGGCCGTTTGTCCTTTGGGCCACAGATGAATTGTTGCCTGTAAGTCCTGACTCAGGCCTGTGCTATCGTCCACCGGACGGGTAATTCCCAGTTTCCAGTATTCACCCCGCTGATTGATTCCTTTGGTAACGATCTCTCCTCCAAATTCAATCATGTAGTTCTGAATACCTTTTTTGTCGAACAGATCGGCAATCATGTCGCATACTGTTCCATCGGCCAGAGAAGAACAATTCAGAATTAAACGAGGATCTTCCTTTACGATCTCCTTGCCTTTAAGCTGAACTTTCTGATAACCGACAAACTGTTTGATGCTGTCGATATGTTGTGGAGTAATACTGTCCTGTTTGCTGAAACCGAATCCCCAAAGGTTGATCAACGGGGCACAGGTTATATCGTAGGCTCCGTTCGTATAAGCTGAGACCAACATGGCTGTACGGAAAAGAGAACGGAAAGTACTGTCTTCTACCTGAGTCAGTTGATTCCGGTTGATCTGAGAGACAATAGAGGTGGAATCAAAGGCATTGAAGAGGTAATAAAAACGATCCAGTTCTGCCTTGATTTCGTTGTCGAGCGGCTTGTCATATTGATACTTGATATGATACGGAGTATGCAGCCGACCGCTATATGTGTAATAAGACTGAGAAACCTGCTGGCAGCTTCCCAATAGAAGTGCCAACAGGCTTATCGCTACTAATGTTATCTGTTTCATGCGTCGTTAAAACTCTGAAGTGAAATGGAATTTGATATCTGGAAAGTCTTGTTGTGCCATCATCAAGACATAATTAGAATCGGCCAGATAAACATCACGCCCTTCTTTATCCAAAGCCATATATTGGGCTTTACGCTTCTTGAAGTTCTCCAACATGGCAGCGTTGTCACTTTCAATCCAACAGGCTTTATACAGACTGATAGGTTCCCAGCGGCATTGTGCTCCGTATTCGTGTAACAGACGATATTGGATTACCTCGAATTGCAGCTGTCCTACTGTACCGATAATCTTCCGACCGTTGAACTGGTTGGTAAACAACTGGGCAACACCTTCGTCCATCAACTGCTCGATTCCTTTGTTCAGCTGTTTGGCTTTCATCGGATCTGCATTTTCAATGTATTTGAACATTTCCGGCGAGAAGCTGGGCAGACCTTTGAAATGCAGGTCTTCTCCGGCAGTCAGGGTATCACCGATCTTAAAGTTACCGGTATCCGGAAGACCAACGATATCACCGGCGTATGCTTCATCTACGACCTCTTTCTTTTGTGCCATGAATGCTGTCGGACTGCTGAAACGCATCATCTTTCCGAAACGGACGTGCTTGTAGTTGACATTCCGTTCGAATTTACCGGAGCAGATCTTAACAAAGGCAATACAACTGCGGTGATTGGGGTCCATGTTAGCATGGATCTTAAATACGAATCCAGTGAATGCTTCTTCATTAGGATCTACCACTCGTTCGATAGCTTGTACCGGACGAGGAGACGGAGCTATCTGAATGAAGCAATCCAGCAATTCTTTTACGCCGAAGTTATTCAGTGCGGAACCGAAGAAGACAGGAGCGATATCACCCGAAAGATAGGTGTTTACATCAAATTCCGGATAAACTCCTTCCACCAGTTCCAGATCCATACGTAATTTCTCTGCCTGTGCCGGATCAATGTAATTTTCCAACTCCGGACTGTTGATATCTTTGAATTCGACATTCTCGGTTACGTATTGCTTGCTGGGGGTATATAAGTTCAGCTTCTGTTCGTAAATGTTATACACTCCGCGGAAACGCTGTCCCATATCGATCGGCCAACTCAACGGACGGACCTTGATATGCAGTTCTTCCTCGATTTCATCAAGCAGATCAAAAGGATCTTTACCGTCGCGGTCCATTTTGTTGACAAACACAATCACCGGAGTTTTCCGCATGCGGCATACTTCCATCAGTTTACGCGTCTGAGCCTCGACACCTTTCGCTACGTCAATCACGATGATGACACTATCTACGGCTGTCAGTGTTCGGAATGTATCCTCTGCGAAATCCTGGTGACCCGGTGTATCCAGAATGTTAATCTTATGGTCGGCATAATCGAATGCCATGACAGAGGTAGCTACAGAGATACCACGCTGTTTCTCGATTTCCATCCAGTCGGACGTTGCCGTCTTTTTGATCTTGTTTGATTTTACTGCCCCTGCCACATGAATGGCACCTCCGAAAAGCAACAGCTTCTCGGTCAGGGTTGTCTTACCGGCATCCGGGTGACTGATAATCGCAAATGTTCTTCTTCTTTCAATTTCTTCGGAGTATTGACCCATTTCTTTTTGTGCTTCTTATTTCTTGATTACATTCATATTTTCCATACATTTCCGAAGGCTTTCTTCCCAGTGAGGAATTGTTAAGCCATAGGAAGATTTGATTTTCTGTTTGTTCAGTACGCTGAAATGCGGACGAACAGCTTTCGTTGGATAATCTTTCGATTCAATCGGGACTACCCGGGCCTTCAGACCAGCCAGCGAGATGATCTTGACTGTAAAATCGTACCAGCTACAAACACCTTCATCCGAGAAGTGATAGATTCCCGGTTGATATTGCCCTTGTTCGGCTTGTTCCAGGATGGATAATAAAGCATTGGCCAAGTCGGTTGCGTAAGTAGGACTTCCCACCTGATCAAATACTACCCGGATCTCCTCACGTTCAGCTCCCAAACGAAGCATGGTCTTGACAAAATTATTTCCGTACTCGGAATATAACCAGGCTGTCCGGACAATGACGGCATCCGGACAAATCTCCTGCAGAACCTCTTCTCCGGCTCTTTTGGTAGAGCCATATACCGATTGGGGATTTGTCGTGTCTGTTTCCCGGTAAGGAATACAAGATGTACCGTCGAATACATAATCGGTTGATACATGAATAACTTTCGCCTGGCACTTTTGGGCGGCCCGAGCCAGATTGGCCACCGCATCCCGGTTGATCTGTTCACAAAGTTCCAAGTTCTCTTCAGCTTTGTCAACTGCAGTGTAAGCGGCACAGTTCAGGATGTAATCTACCGGATGCGTTTGGATAAAGGCGTCCACACTTTCTTCTTTACAAATATCTAATGTATCTACATCTGTAAAGAGAAACTGAAAGCGGTTATATGCTCCGGAAAGACAACGGATAGATGTTCCCAATTGTCCGTTTGCTCCGGTAACCAATACTGTTTTCATATCTTTATTCATCTTCTAATTCAAGTTCTCCGTTCATATCAGCTCTGTATTTCTCTGCCAGTAAAGCGAGGAATGAACTGATTTGTTTTATCCCATCCAATGTCTCAGCGCTGATTTCCTTTCCCTGCATCCGCAGCATCAGATATCCATATACGGCAGTAAAGCATGTTTCCAGTTCCGGAATGTCGTTTCCTCCTGACTTGGCACGCAACTGTACGATATAAGGAAGCGTTTTGTAATAGGCAGCTCCATAAATCATTTCTTTCGGAGATTTCAGGAGACGCAAATGCAGATCCGTCAGCGTTATGATAACATTCTTGTTCAATTGAATGTGACCAGATTCTTTGACACCTTCGCTTCGCATCATTTCAATCAGTTCTTCATACCAGCGGGCTATTTCTTCTTTCACTTCGTCCGGCTGGTTATAACGGGCAATGACCTTATCCCGTATTTCGTCCATATCAAAATGATTGGCACGGATCAAATCTTCTACCTGCCACATGTACAGCAGGTATTCGCATATATTTTCTTTTCTTTTTTGTCTGGCAATAATCATAGTGATAATGCTAAAGTAAACTCTGATACAGCCTGATAGAAATCAGCATCTTTGATACCCAGTTGCCGGCATGCCAGACGGGCAGCATTGATGTTGATCAGAAAATGATGATTTAATATCCGGATGGGATACTTTCCATACCGGGTGTCCAGATAAACCTGCCCTTCTTCTTCAACGATCGGATGTCCTTCAAACGGGATTGCCGTGATGTCATTCCGGATATCCTGGACTAACTCTCCGATGACAGGGTCACCTCCGTAGTAAATTAATTTCCCTTCTCGTTCAATAGAAGTGGAAAAACAACGGTAAGTGGACATATAAGCTTCCGGAGAGTCATGATCTTGAGACGAATCCCAATTCAAGTTCGTCATGATGGCGATATGCGGACGATAAAACTCCAATTGAGAACGTTTCTCGATTACCGACGTGATGTGTTCATCTCCTTCAATAAGAGCGATACGAGCTTCATAACTGAAATGCAGATGTTTGTCTAAACCCGGTATTTCGCTGGTAGTAGCATAGTCGAAAGCCATTTTTTGCTTGCGCAGTGCAGCTGCTATCATAGCGATGATAATCTTTCGCCCCCGACTTCCGGCAATGACCACTCTTGTTTTTGACTTTGTGCGCTGATATATGAATTCCGGTATTGATTGGATTAACAGCCCCAACTCTTTCGCGCGCTGAAATTCCGGATTATCTTGTGTTACTTTACTCCCTAGTACCACCGAATATGTATTCTTAGCCAATTTCTCCGGGAACCATCCGTTACCAAAGCAGGTAATTTCATCCTGTTCCAACTCTTCTTCCAGTTCCGAAGAAACTTCGGTACCGGAGACACTGACCTCATATCCTTTGTCGTGGATAGCATGGGCTAGCTCTAAAACCAGGGGATCCGTGATTGAAATCAAATGAATTTTTCGCATTGTTAGGATTTTATAGGGCAAAAGTACGAAAAAATCTTCACACTCGTTTTTTGTTTTTCAATCTTTGATGGATATATAGATGTTTTATACAAGGTAACTTTGTGAATGATGAACGTAGAATCTCAAAAGATGCCTCCTTAAGCTCTTTGGCTATGGGATTTTTTATCTACCTTTGTCGGTATCAATTATAATATTTACCGGTCGTATCATGAAAAAGTATTTGATCCTTTTTATTTTGCTTATATCTGGTTGGAATATTGCCGTAAGGGCTGAATCAACTGGAGAAGTTATCCGTATCTCGACAGATAAGACGGATTTGATTTATCGTCAGGCTCCGAATGGACGCTTGTATCAGGTCTATCTGGGACCTAAGTTAATGCATCAGACAGATTTGGAATATTTTTCTCCTTTTGCCAAAGGTGGATCGGATGGAAGTGCTGGACAACGGGGATGGGAGATTTATATGACTTCGGGTGCAGAAGATTTCTTTGAACCGGCCCTAGGTATCACGCATGCGGATGGGAACATGAGTACAATCCTCACGTATGTCTCTTCTGAACAAAAAGCAATTGACAGTAATGCGACGGAAACGATCATCCGTTTGAAAGATAATCAGTATCCCTTACAGGTGGTAATGCATTATGTCGCTTATAAGAAAGAAAATGTGATCAAGACCTGGACGGAAATCAGTCATCAGGAAAAGAAACCGATCCGGTTGAATCGCTACGCATCGTCAATTATTTATTTTGAGCGTCCGTCTTATTATCTGACGGAGTTCAATGGCGATTGGGCTAAGGAAATGAATATGACAACCCAGCAGTTGCAGTATGGCAAGAAGATTCTGGATACCAAGTTGGGTACACGGGCAGCCATGCATGTGTATCCGTTTTTTGAACTGGGTTTCGGACAGCCGGCAGAAGAACATCGGGGAGAAGTGGTACTGGGAACAATCGGGTGGACCGGTAATTTCCGCTTTACTTTCGAAGTGGATAATGTCGGTAATCTGCGGGTTATTTCAGGAATCAATCCATACGCTTCGCATTATGAACTGAAGGCGGGAGAGACATTTACCACGCCTGAGTTTATCTTTACACGTAGTGATGAAGGAAAAGGAGATGCCAGCCGTAGTTTTCATCAGTGGGCCAGAAATTATCAGTTATATGATGGTAAAGGCGATCGGTTGACACTGTTGAATAACTGGGAGAATACGTATTTTAATTTTGACCAGGATAAACTCAGCACGCTGATGGTTGAGGCAAAATCATTGGGCGTCAATCTATTCCTTTTGGATGACGGTTGGTTTGGAAATGAGTTCCCTCGTAACGATGATCATGCCGGTTTGGGAGATTGGCAGGTAATGAAGAGCAAACTGCCGGATGGAATTCCTTTTCTGGTAAAAGAAGCTAAAAAAGCGGGGGTCAAGTTTGGTATCTGGATTGAACCGGAGATGGTAAATCCGAAGAGTAACCTGGCGCAGAAACATCCGGATTGGATTATCCGTCTGCCGAATCGGGAGACTTATTATTATCGGAATCAACTGGTACTCGACCTTACGAATCCGGAGGTTCAGGATTTTGTATTCGATGTAGTGGACAATTTGTTGACAGAGAATCCGGAAATTGCCTTCTTCAAATGGGACTGCAACAGTCCGATTACCAATATTTATTCTCCGTATTTGAAAGATAAGCAGGAACAACTGTATGTAGATTATGTACGGGGATTATATAAGGTGTTGGACCGTATCCGTGCCAAATATCCGGCTGTGCCGATGATGCTCTGTTCGGGTGGTGGAGCCCGCTGTGATTATGGAGCTCTGAAATATTTTACTGAATTCTGGGCAAGTGATAATACCGATCCGGTTGAACGTTTGTTTATTCAGTGGGGCTTTTCACAATTCTTCCCATCGAAAGCTATTTGTGCGCATGTAACCAGCTGGAATAAGAATACTTCTGTGAAGTTTCGTGTCGATGTAGCCATGATGTGTAAAATGGGCTTTGATATCGGTCTGAAAGATCTGAACGCAGATGAATTGACTTTCTGCCAGGAAGCAGTTGCTAATTATCACCGGTTGAAACCGATTATCCTCAATGGAGATTTCTATCGTCTGGTATCTCCGTATGATACAGAGCACATGGCTGTAATGCACGTAGGTGATAACCAGAAGAAAGCCATTCTGTATACGTATGATATTCATCCTCGTTATGCTGAAAGTACCTATCCGGTTCTGTTGCAAGGATTAGATCCTGCCAAGATGTATAAGGTGGAGGAAATCAATCTGATGCCGGATACGGAATCGGGGGCTGCCATTAACGGACAGACTTACTCGGGTGATTACCTGATGAAAGTAGGTGTACGGGTATTCTCTGCCCGACAGACAACTAGCCATATCTTTGAAATTACGGCGCTTGATTAAAACTTCTGATATGTAGTAGGGCGTGCCTGGTCAGGTGCGCCCTTTTTAGTTTATCGTCATTCCTATTGACAGCTGATACCTGTCCCTTAAATATCGAATCAATAGAACCTTACCTGCAGGAAACTTTTGCATTTCTTATCTTGTAACCGTTTTGTAATATCTGTGACATCTTATTGAAACAGGCAATTAAGAATTTTGCAACCAGAATAATATACATTTAACACTTTATGGAAACATTCTATTTGTTTTTGGTCCTTTTCCTGGCAGTACTGGCGATTTTTGACTTGTCGGTCGGTGTCAGTAATGATGCGGTGAACTTCCTAAACGCTTCGATTGGTTCTAAGGCTGCATCTTTTCGTGTGATAATGATTGTAGCGGCTGTCGGTATTCTGGTCGGAGCAGCTCTGTCGAATGGTATGATGGATATTGCGCGGCATGGTATTTATCAGCCCCAGTATTTCTATTTCTCAGAGATTATGTGTATCCTGGTAGCGGTGATGTTGACTGATGTGGTGATTTTGGATATTTTCAACTCTTTGGGAATGCCTACTTCTACAACTGTTTCATTGGTATTTGAATTGTTGGGAGGTACGGTTGCGTATTCTCTGATTAAAATCGCTAATGATACGGAAGGTATCCTTCAGATTGGTAATTTGATGAATACCGATAAAGCTTTGACCGTAATTTTGGGTATTTTTACTTCAGTAGCTATCGCTTTTATTTTCGGAGCACTGGTTCAATATATCTCTCGTCTGATTTTTACATTTAACTATCGTAAGACAGCTAAATATTTCATTGGATTGTTTGGTGGCTTGGCTGCTACTTCCATTGTCTATTTCATGTTGTTCAAAGGCTTGAAATCAAGTCCGTTTTTGGCTGGTCCGGTAGCTGATTATATCTTTAGCCATACGGCTGATCTGGTATTGTATTGCTTTATCGGTTTTACTATCCTGATGCAGGTATTGCATTGGCTGAAGGTAAATGTGTTCAAAGTAATTGTACTGATGGGTACTTTTGCGTTGGCATTGGCTTTTGCCGGTAATGACTTGGTAAACTTTATCGGTGTACCTTTGGCCGGTTATTCTGCTTATACTGATTTCTTGGCACAGAATGGAACAACCACTCCGGATACCTTCCTGATGACATCTTTGCAAGGTTCAGCCAAGACTCCCTGGTATTTCTTGGTTGGTTCTGGTATCATCATGGTGATTGCTTTGTTGACATCCAAGAAAGCTCATAATGTGGTTAAGACTTCTGTGGATTTGGCTCGTCAGTCGGATGGCGATGAGAATTTTGGAACCTCGCCGGTTGCCCGTGTCTTGGTGCGTGTCTGCAGTAATGCTTCGGCAACAATCATGAATGTGGTTCCAGTCCCGGTTAAGAATTGGATTGACCGTCGTTTTAATAATCAGGAGATAATTTTGGAAGATCAGGCAAGTTTTGATTTGGTCAGAGCTTCCGTTAATGTGGTTCTTTCCGGTTTGTTGATAGCCGTTGGTACTTCCTTGAAATTACCTTTGTCAACAACCTATGTTGCTTTCATGGTGGCAATGGGTTCATCTTTGGCCGACCGTGCCTGGGGACGTGAAAGTGCAGTATTCCGTATCACCGGTGTGTTGTCTGTAATTGGTGGTTGGTTCATCACGGCAGGAGCTGCTTTCTCTATCTGTTTTATTGTTACAATGATTATTTATTTCGGTGGTGTTCCTGCAATCTTGGCCATGATTGCTTTGGCTGTTTACTCTTTGGTAAGAAGTCAGATCATTTATAAGAAGAAAAAACATAAGGAAGCTATGCAGAGCGAGGTGAATACAACAGTAGCCAAATTGCGTACGGCTACTAATCCTATCGAAGCTTTGAATTTGTTCCGTCAGCATAGCCGTGAAGAATTGAAGGGTGATCTGCAATTTGCTGCAGAAGCATTGAATGCTGCTGTAGAGGGATTCACGCACGAAAACTTGAAGGAACTGCGGCATGTGATGGCGGCCATCGAGGAGAAGAAAGAACACTTGAAGCAGGTTAAGCGTGTGGGTACATTGGGTGTGACTCAGCTGGATCGCGATATCGCTATTGATAAAGGATTGTATTACTATCAGAGTAACGACTTTGCAAGTGAGATCGTATATAGTATCCGTCGTTTGGTTGAACCATGCAAACAGCATATTGACAACAACTTCAATCCGTTGAATGATATTCAGAAAAATGACTTTACCGGTATGGATAATCGGGTAATCAGTTATCTGAACCGTTGTGCGGAAATGATCGACAAGAATAACTACGATATCATGCCTTCACTGGTAGATGAATCTAATCAGTTGGTAGTAGGCCTGACACAATTGAAGAAAGAAGAATTGAAACGTATTCAAGGGCAGTCAGGTAGTACAAAGGTCAGCATGGTTTATCTGAATATGTTGCATGAAACGATTAACGTTGTCAACTTCTCTTGTAATTTGATAAAGGTAAGCAAGAAGTTCCAGATGGAATAAGAGGAAACATCTTGTATCGTATTTTGGAATAAAAGGCAAGAGTCACGAAAGGGAACAGATTAAATGTTCATTTCGTGACTCTTTTGTTTATCTTGTAAAAAGTCTCTACAAGCTTTCTGCTTTTCTTTTTCAGTTATATTTTAGCCGTGAAGAACCTTTTCCATATCGATTACGGGCCATGGCTGATAATCTTTCCAGGCATCACGGGTAAAATCCGGAATCGCAACCGAACGGCTTTTGTTTAATACTGAACGTTCACTTAATTCCACAATCGACGACCAGGCAGCAGCATCATATACGGATTGATCTAATGGATAGCCATTACGTAAGCAGTAAATCAATCGCCAGTCCATGATAAAGTCCATTCCTCCGTGTCCACCGATTTTCTTGGCTTTTTCGCCAATGTATTTGCTCAACGGATGTTCGAACTTTTTCAGGTATTCTTTCTGTTGTTCTTCTGTCATGAATTCATGCGATTGAATTGCAATCTTTTCTTCCGGATATTTTACGGCTACTCCCTTTGTCCCCTGTACCAAGTGGATACGAGAGTATGGTTGTGGAGTTGTTGTGTCGTGTTGGATAAGGATCGTTTTACCATTGGCTGTATGGATGAGGGTAGTGTTCATATCTCCCAGCATATAGCGTTCGGACAGTGTGATGCGTTCATCATCTTTCAGATTTTCTTTGGCCCACAAAGTCAATCCATACTGATTGGTGGACATGGAAGTCAGGTATTCCATCCGGTCACCTTGATTAATACCCATGATTTGGGCAATCGGGCCTAATCCGTGGGTTGGATAAGGATTTCCAGTATGATATTTGCTGTATTCCAATCGCCAGTGTTTATAATATCCATTGTATTTTTCGCCTGTCAGGGTATGGATATAAGCCCCTTCAGTATGGATTATTTCGCCCAATTCTCCTTGACGGGCCATATTTAACGTTGCTAATTCGAAGAAGTCATAGCAACAGTTTTCCAGCATCATACAGTGCAGTTGTTTTTCTTCAGCTTTATCTACCAAGGCCCAGCAGTCTTTTACGGTTAAAGCGGCAGGAACCTCGATAACGACATGTTTTCCATGGTCCATGGCATATAAAGCTATAGGTACGTGCAATGTCCAGGGAGTCGCATTATAGATGAGGTCTATATCATCCCGTTCACACATTTTTTTCCAGTCTTCTTCACCGGTATAAATAGCCGGATCTTTTCTTCCGTTTTTCTTTAAGATCTGTCGGCAATTTTCAATTCTGTCTTTATTCAAATCACATAAAGCAACAATTTCTGTACCTTCAATATGACTCATACGTTCTACGGCTCCGGCTCCTCGACCTAATCCTACAATACCTAACCGGACTGTGGGGATAGGCTGACATCGTAAGCCCAAAACAGATTTACCTTTTCGTTCAGGTACGGCATCAGTCATTAAATCAGGCGCGGGACTTGTGGTTGGAGTTGCTTGTACTGGGATCTGATTCAAGGCAGTTACCGCTCCTCCAGCCAAGGATGCTTTTAGGAAATTTCTTCTGTTCATCATGTGAAATATAGATTATAAGTTAATAAAATGATTGACTAGATCTGCTTTTTCAAAGGTAAGTAAAAACGGAGTATGTATGGCAAAAAGATTTTAAAACCATCATATATTAACCTTTTTTATAGTCAAAACTATTGACAACTCTATTGACAATCTCTACTTTTGCACTGTGGTTTTTTCATAATAGTATTAGATTTAAGGTTAACAAAGTTGATTAGGGGTTGTCGTGAGACAGCCTTTAATTTTTTATATCAGTCCCATTCTTCAGGTTCCCCTTATATTCTTTCTATAATTCTCGTTGGTTTTGATGTTGATTCCCGTTACTTTTGTTTTCGAATCTCGTTTCTTTTGTTGACTTAGATGTTCAAATATCTTTTTGTATGGATTTTTGTAGAAGAAGAAGGCTTTCCGGCCCCATGTTGAAAAGTAAATCTACGATACTGAGATTCGGAAGGAAACCCTGTTTTTCCTGGAAAACCTGGTAATAGGGAACAGGCTGGAATGAGGGATCGTTTCCTTCGTGTTTAGGGCGTATAATTTCTCTGAAGTCTGCTGTCACATCTGCTTGGTAGTCGGTTGTATAACGGATTTGGGGCTGGATGTCGATCAATTGGCAGACAACTTCGCGCAGAGCCTCGTTGAAATCAAGCAGAAACTCATATTTCTTTTCGTAGAAAGGAGCAAAATCTTCTTCGTAATATTCGAAAAAAGGACTCATCCGATAGGCTGAGACCAAGGCATTCCAATGTAGATGACGCCAGTTTCCGTGATCGGATATGCGGATATCTTTAGTCAGGCATTTCAGTGTATCCGGCTTGACAATCGGAACCGTAAGCGCCTGAGGTCCATTTGCCGCAGCAATGATACATCGGTTGCGATAGGTCTGTTTCAGGTAATTCTCTTGCGTTTCCAGACAGATCTGGTCATAGGCAAGTAATTTAGTATATAGTTGGATAGGACCTAGATAGGCCGTTGAAATATAGGCTGTATTCATATTTATTTGTTTTATCAAGTTTGTACCGGATTATCTGATTATTTGACGCGGGTAAACCGGTTGTTTTTATCGGAACTGTACCAGCAAAAGAAAATATGTCCCAGAATATGGTCTTCCGGAATGATTCCCAAATGTCGGGAATCGATGGCTACATCTCTATAGTCTGATAAGAACCAATAATAATTCTGTCGGAAAAAGAAGAAATTGGTCTGCTTGCCATCCAGGAATAATTTCCCGTCTTTGAAGACAGCTTTTCCCTCCGTTTCATTTAATATGGCTTCACGACATGCCAAAAGCGAGAGGCTATCTAACGCATACGCCCTGTCTTTTTGGGGAACAATAAACTGATAGTCCGGTGAGGAATACATCCGAAAATAAGACCGGAGATAAGCCGGAAGTTCCTCTTTGATCTGATAGGCCTCAAACGATGTCAGAACGCAGGTAATACCTCCATCAACCGCTTTCCACTCTCTTGATCGCTCTGGCAATTTCTTTAACAGACGGATGAATGCCTCTTTCCCGTGATTGGCCATGAAATAAGAAGTCTGGGAGTGTGGAGAATGCGGATATTCTTTTCCGTTGATACGATAACCTGTATGAGTTACCCGTATCGTATCACCCGGTAAGGCAATACAACGGCTGACAAACACAGGTGGATGAACGGTGTCTTTTCGCAGCGGACTATAGAACATCATCGTCGCATTCCGTTTGGGTTGTTTCCCGAAAGGCGTTTTGTCGAGCAATACAAAATCTCCCTGATGTAATGATGTCTCCATGGAGTCGGTCGACAGATGGAGCGATTCAACCAGGAATAGACGGATTCCCATAACAAGAGCGGCCAGCAGTAAAACTCCTGCCAGCCACTTCAGATAGTATGTCCTGTTTTTCTTTTTGCGTTGCATACCGACATTCTATGATCATGTCTTATTTCATGCTGTCAACCCAGCGGAACAGACGGTTCCAACGAATACCTCCGTCAAACAGGCTGCGGTCTTTATCCAGTGACAACCAGATCATGATTGGTTTTCCAACGATATGATCTTCCGGAACAAATCCCCACGAACGACTGTCGGCACTGTTATGGCGGTTGTCACCCATCATCCAGTAATAATCGTATTGGAAGGTATACGTCGTTGTTTTTTCTCCATTAATATAAACTACACCATCTTTTTCTTCCAGTTCATTATGCTCGTAGTTCTTGATGCAACGGCGATAGAGAGCCAGATTTTCCGGTGTCAATTCGATGGTAGCTCCCCGTTTCGGAATCCAGATCGGACCGTAATTATCGCGTGTCCATCCGTTATCGTAGTCAACCGGATAATACATGGTTCCTCCAATAATTTCAGGCTCGACGATCACCTTCTTGACAGATGGTAACTTCTTTACCTGTGCTACCATGGCTTCTGTCATGGGGAAACGGTAAACCAAGTTATAAGCTCCATTCGCATTCGGCTGGAATCCGAGGAAAGAAAGGGTTTCCGGATCTGTTACCGTACAAGGTTGCCCGTAAGGCATATAATCGTCACGACTGACTCCCCAGTTGCGGAACATGGTTTCGGTAAGTGGTGTTTCCGTTTCCACGAAATAGTTCAGCTGCATATTCTTCGGGTTCTGAGCAGCCTTGCCGTTGATATAAACCTGATTATTACGGATACTCAGACTGTCACCCGGAAGACCTACACAACGCTTTACGTAATTCTCCCGTTTATCAACCGGCCGGTAAATGATATCACCGAACGATTGTTTGTTCATGTGTACCGCTTCACGCCCGTACATCTGAACCAATGTATAGTAATCCGGATTCTGTTGAAGAGTAGCTACCGTATCCCCAGCCGGGAAGTTAAATACGACAATATCGTTTCGCTGTATCTGTCCTAAACCAGCCACACGTTTGTAATCCCACGAAGGCCAGTCGAGATATGATTTGCAGTTAAGTATCGGCAAGGTATTCTGCACCAACGGAAAAGATAAAGGCGTATTCGGAACGCGAGGTCCGTAACTGACTTTGCTGACAAACAGATAATCACCTACCAACAAAGACTTTTCCAAGGATGAACTGGGAATCTGATAATTCTGGAAAATGAACAGATTGATGAAATAGACAGCCACTAGCGCGAAGATAATGTCGTCAATCCAGTCATAAATACTTTTCAGAGTCGGATTGTTTGTCTTCTTCCAGGCACCCCACGGAATGTATTTTGTCAGATAAATATCTGCCAGCAAAATATATCCCAATGCCAGCCATCCGTTTTGCATCCATAGGATAAACAATCCGTACAGGACGGCAGCAATGGCAAATTTGATATATTGTTTTTTCTCTATTTTCTTCATACTTCTGATGATATTATGCTTTCAAAATCTCAGAAATGGAACAAGTCATTCATTCCTAAAAAGCCTTTCTTTCCGGCTGTAAACTCAGCGGCTACAACAGCTCCCAAAGCGAAACCGGCACGGCTCTTGGCATCATGTTTGATGCTGATTGTATCTACGTCTGATTCATAAATGATTTCATGAATACCCGGTACTTCTCCTTCGCGGATAGCGTGGATTGGCAAATCGGTCGGTTTCTCGGCTGTTTCCAAGGTCCAACGATCTTTCCGGTCCAGATTCTCAATGATTCCTTCTGCTAAGGTAATAGCAGTACCACTGGGCGCATCCAGTTTGTGAATGTGATGAACCTCTGTCATCCGGGCATCATAGTTCGGAAAATTATTCATGACCTTGGCCAGATATTTGTTTAAGGCAAAGAAAATATTCACGCCAATACTGAAATTAGAAGCATAGAAGAAGGTTTTTCCTTCGTTTTCACACATCTGCTTTATTTCACCCAAGCGATCTAACCAGCCTGTTGTACCAGAAACAACCGGAACACCGGCTTCAAAACATTTCATATAATTGTTGAAGGCAGTTGCAGGGGTAGTAAATTCGATGGCTACATCGGCACTTTTGAATGCATCCGACTGGAAATCTTCCGGGTTATTTATATCAATGATGGATACAATTTCATGACCTCTGCTCAAGGCAATTTGTTCGATGGTCTTCCCCATCTTTCCATAACCGACAAGTGCTATTTTCATATTTTTACTGTTTTTATGTTGCAAATCTTCATTTAATCTGTTGGAATCTTGGTACAAAAATACAAAAATAGCTGGAATATGCGAATAAAAAAGATGGTGTCAGATTATTTCCTATCTTTGCAAGGAGTTAGGTTGGTCTCATTATGGGACTGACGAACCTTGGTGTACCCTGCACTTTCGTTGAAAGGAATTATCCAAGGTGAAGAATATCAGAAAATAAAAGGAATATGAAGATAGCAATTGTCGGAACTGGATATGTAGGTTTGGTCAGTGGTACCTGTTTTGCTGAAATGGGTACGGAAGTCTTTTGTGTGGACATAAATGAGAAGAAAATAGCTGATTTGAATCAGGGGATTCTTCCTATTTACGAGCCCGGACTGGAAGAAATGGTAAACCGTAACCAGAAAGCCGGACGGTTACATTTTGTGACAGATCTGGCTTCCTGCCTGAATGAGGTAGAAGTGGTGTTCAGTGCTGTAGGGACTCCACCCGATGAGGATGGAAGTGCCGACTTGAAATATGTATTGGAGGTAGCCCATACGGTAGGCCGTTACATGAATAAATACCTGACAGTTGTGACGAAAAGTACTGTACCCGTCGGAACTGCCAGGAAAGTTCGTCAGGCTATTCAGGAAGAACTGGACAAACGGGGTTCTGACCTGACCTTTGATGTGGCTTCTAATCCGGAATTTTTGAAGGAAGGAGCTGCCGTGAAAGATTTTTTGAGTCCGGACCGAATTGTGGTAGGTGTGGAATCCGAACGTTCCAAAGAACTGATGACCCGTTTATACCGTCCGTTCTTACTCAATAATTTCCGAGTTATTTTCATGGATGTACCTTCTGCTGAAATGACCAAATATGCAGCCAATGCCATGTTGGCAACCCGTATCAGCTTTATGAATGATATAGCCAATCTGTGCGAGATTGTTGGAGCAGATGTGAATATGGTACGTAAAGGTATTGGTACAGATGTTCGGATTGGTCACCGTTTCCTGTATCCCGGTTGTGGTTACGGAGGTTCCTGTTTCCCGAAAGATGTGAAAGCTTTGGTGAAGACGGCAGCTGATCATGGCTATCCGATGCGGATTCTACGGGCTGTTGAGGAAGTTAACGAACAACAGAAATCTATTCTCTTCCGGAAGGTAGATAAATACTTCAAAGGCGATTTGAAAGGGAAGCGAGTAGCTATCTGGGGACTGGCTTTTAAGCCTGAAACAGACGATATGCGCGAAGCTCCTTCTTTGGTTTTGATAGAAAAACTGTTGGCGGCAGGTTGTGAGGTATATGCTTACGATCCTGTAGCAGTAGAAGAATCAAAACGTCGTATCGGAGATGTGATTCATTATGCAAAAGATATTTATGATGCAGTAGTGGATGCCGATGCCCTGATGCTTGTAACGGAATGGAAAGAGTTCCGTATGCCTTCCTGGTCTGCCATAAAGAAACTGATGGCTACCCCGTTGGTTCTTGATGGCCGTAATATTTATGATATCAAGGAGATGGAGGAGAACGGGTTTGTTTATCATTGCATAGGGAGGTAGAATACATATTGTAAACTAAAATTAATTAACTATGAAAGAAAATGTGATTAGATTCAGTGATGTAGAAAGTTGCATAATTGAATTACGGGATCAAAGAGTTCTGCTTGACAGGGATGTCGCTATGCTTTATGATGTAGAAACAAAAGAAATAAATCAGGCAGTCAAAAATAATCCGGATAAATTTCCTGCCGGATATTTAATCGAATGTAATAAAGTTGAGAAAGCCGAACTGGTCAAAAATTTTGACCGGTTCAATCCTCTAAAACATTCAACAGCTCTTCCGACAGCTTTTACTGAAAAAGGACTTTACATGTTGGCAACAATCCTGAAAAGTAATAAGGCAACGCAGACAACAATCGCAATCGTTGAAGCTTTTGCAAGAATCAAGGAATTGTCCAGAACTGTTTTACAGTTACCTACCGCCGATGAAGCACAGCAGCAGAAAACACTTATGCAGCGCACGAGTGAGTTAATGGCTGACTTATTAGATGATGAACCGAAAGTAACAGATTCGGAAACGACAATAGAATTGAATCTGGCTGTTTTAAAGTTTAAGCATACGGTGAAAAGAAGATAAGAGTGGTTGGTCATAAAGAAGTTTTTTGAAAAATAACTATCATACTATCATATTTTGTTTGTACTCTTTGATTTACGGGATGTATAACTATGATGGCTGATGAATTTATCTATCATAGAACTATCATAAACTGTCATTACCGTCCTACTCTTCGTCTGTTTTGTGTTAAGTATGACATTTAATTTGTCAAAGTAGTTATCTTTTTTAGCTAAAACAGGAAGAAAATTTTCCCGGGACCCCTATTTCGACAGTTTTTATACCCCGGTCTGAGTGATGCTGACACCCGGGTGTGGAGATGGTTAAGACCCGGGTCTCAATGAGTTTATATAGTTATATCTTTGAAAATAAGCAATATATTGTTTGAAAAAAGATAGCTGTTTTTATGATAGTATGAGAGGGTAATTTGTATCTATCATGTATACTGTCATTTGTTGTAATAATTGATTTACAATCGGTGTAATGATGTTGATGATAGTATGACAGTTGTTTTGCAAAATAGATTAGAAATAAATGGAGAAAAATAAATAAAAACCAAGACAATGACGAAGAAAGAAGTTATTAAAATTTTCGAGGAGAAGAAAGTTCGTACTCTTTGGGATGACGAAACGGAAGAATGGTATTTCTCCGCTTAATGCAAAAACTGGGTTGAGGTTGGATAAAGGTGATGATAGGAAAAAAATAAGCACTAGAAATCAAAAATAGATGGGTATAATTATAAGGCAAAGCATAAAAGGAACTCTAGTTACTTATATAGGAGCTTTTATTGGCTTTTTAACAACGTTCTTTATCCTAACAAAATTTCTTTCTGCCGAAGAAATTGGTTTGACTCGGGTTCTGTTTGAAGCTGCTTCATTACTTTGTGGTTTTGCTTTATTTGGAGTATCTTCGTCGGCTATACGTTTTTTCCCTTATTTTAAAAGTGAAGATGGGAAGAATAATGGTTTTTTCTTTTATCTAATGGCTTTTCCATTTATAGGAAGTATTATTTTTATTGTATTATATTATTTATTACGCGAGCCTATAACA
>OGYF01000365.1_pt1 | contig 48520 bp, 33 predicted proteins | sample 1576451 | NCBI WGS metagenome assembly OGYF01 (sample SAMEA3541505, study PRJEB24748) | human gut metagenome | biome: human gut; feature: human-associated habitat; material: faeces | place: China | collected 2012
TATTAATATTATAGAGTTACTATATATGATATTGTTTTTTATTACTAAATAAATAATTGTTATACTAATAATTGGAATAGAAATCTGACTGATTTCCTTCCAAAATCTAGGAATGTCTATTTTTATTTTTTTCCAGTAGTAAATATTTATAACTATAACATTACCTAGTATAAGAGATATCGACGTTCCTATAGCACATCCTATTCCAGAGTATTTTTTTGCTAATAATATACTTAATGCAATTCCTATTATTGCTACTATGATATATAATAAGGATCGAAACTTAAGTTGATTTTTTGCTTGTAATATTGTTATGCCTATATTTTGAACTAGTGGAACAATTAATGGTATCATAATAATTAAAGTAATGGTATAGGCTTCCTCATAATCTTTACCTGCCCAGATGTTTATAAACTCTTTCCCAAATAGGATAAATCCACTTAGTATGAATGCCATTATTATATATTGAATTCGCCCCACTCTTATGAATAAGTTCGAAATTTCTTCATTAGATATTTTTTGAGTAATCATAGCTGTTACCTTTGGTAAAAAAACACTGGAAATTGCTGTAGAAGCGTTTGAATAAAAATCTTTTAACTGCATTGCGACGGCATAAACTGCTATAGCAGAAGTTCCTACTAATGCCCCTAATACAAATTGCCCTGAATTCCAAGATATTCTATAAACAATAAAGGCTATGAATGTATAAAATGTATAACTCCCAATTTCTTTCAAGAGCAACCAGTTGAAATTTGAAAAATAAACTTTTATATTGAGCTTATAGATGCAATAGTATGTGTTTATTAGTAAACAAATAATATTAAGAGTGCTTATTACAACAACCATCGAAACAGCTTTGTATCCCCATAATAAAAGAGGTATCATTATACAAGGTTGTAATACAATACGAACAATATATACGATTTTTTGAAATATGAAATTTTCATAAGCTGTTATGATTGAACCAAAAATGCTAAATATGAATGTAAGGGCAAGATTAATAGTAAGTAATAGCATCATTAATCGAGTTTTGTTCAATTCCTCTAATGTCATTGTTTTATCAAAAAAACAATCTACATTATAATATAGAATTGTTCCAAATATTATTGTTATAAAAGCAATGAATGTATAACAAATTATTATCATACCAAATAATGAATATTGTTCTGATATTTTCCCTTCTGCTCGAAATTTTGCAGTATATCTTACTACTGCATCTCCAAATCCAAAATCTAAGATTGTTAAATAAGCAACAATGGAGGCTGCTAAAGAATATAATCCATACTCTGATTGCCCCATGCACCTTAACATAAATGGTGTATATAGCAATCCTATTATGTTATGTAGCCCAAGTGAAACATATGAGAGCATAACTCCCATTTTTAATTGGGACATAGATGTTTTCATTTTCTACTTTTTACTTAAAATGGAAGTATACTAAATTTGTATACTTGCTTGTTTAGAGATATTTAACCCTAAACTTATTGATGGGATATTGTTTTGAATGACTTTAATTTTTTGGAACGCTTTTTATATCAAGAATGATTTTATCAGTATGGGTACGCCTCATATCTTCTGGAGGTAAATTCATATAGTCATTACCAAACTGATCTGACAGGTATTTGTTCGTATTATTAGGTATGTTAAATAATTTATTTTCAAATAAATGTTGTTTTAAAGGGAAAATATCATTGTAGCAATGATTTTCTGGATAGGCTGCCCCATAGCCATAATATAATTTTTTGTTTGGAATTAAATTATCGATAAGCTTTAGGATATTGTAAAATGATAATAATAATATCATACAACTTCTCATTGTAATACTTTTTATCTTATTTTTTTTCCCTCTTTTGAAAATAGCTCTTAAACCATACATTATACTTCTGTGAGTTTGAGTTGAAATTGTGTTTGAAAATTTACTCATTGGAGTTAATGCGAATATATCTATATATATACCTCTATATTTATATTGACTATCAATGTTATTTGATTCGAATATTTTAGTGTTCTCATCTTTTACTTTTGCATAAACAGCAGGATAATCCCAGTCAGTGCTATTTGTCTGTAATTTTAAATTAGACGGTAGTTCTTGCTCTAAACACTTTAAAAGTTTTTTATAATCACGGTTTAGTACTTCGATGTCTAAATCGTCATCCCATGGTATAAATCCATTATGTCTTATCGCTCCTAATAGTGTTCCACATGATAACCAATATTCAATGTTATTCCTATTACATATTTCAACAACAATGTTTAAAATGTCAAGCATTTTCATTTGATGATTTCTCAAAATTGAATTTTCTGGATTATATTTTTGACGTAGTATTTCTTGATTCTCCATTTTCTTATTATTTAATTCTCTATACCTGTTAGTGATTTTATAATTTTATTGTTGTCATGTTCGTTTCTGATAGCAATTCGAATATAATTTTTTTTATCAAAAGCAAATTTCTCACTGCAATCTTTTACTAGGATATTCGTTTCTAGTAATTTTAGTACTAATTCTTTTGAAGACATACCAATGACTTCATCTATGTTCCAGTCATCGACAAAAAATAAATCATCAAAAACAACAGCTACATTTTGCTTGAAATCATAATTATTTGCAGTATCATTTCCTAAAATCTTGATTAAGCCGTTTTCTTTCTGCAATAAATTTTTGACATGCTTGTAAATAATCTTTTTCATATTTGCTAAATATTTGCATATAGTATTCCGCGAATGAATTTATATTCCAGATAGCTACGTCTTTTCGAATAATTTGTATAAGTGAAGTATTGCTTGTAGCTAAAACTCCTAAGCGCAAACCAGGTACTCCATATGATTTAGAAATACTTTTGATGACCACTAAATTAGGAAAACTATCTAATATATTGTTTTGTAATAGGGTATTTGAAGTTGAGTCTGTAGAAAAATCAACAAAAGATTCATCTACTATTAAAAGAATATTTCTTGTTTTTGCCCAGGTAGCCAAACTTAATACTTCTTCATGGGGAATAAAATTTCCGGAAGGGTTATCGGGATTTATAATTAATAGAGCATTAATATCTTTTTTATCAAAAAAATCTTCAAGATTTTTTGCTGTATATCTAAAATCCCTATTTGTAGGGATATAAGATATTAGCATATTTTTGTTTTTGCGGTTGGGATACTCTTCAAAAGTTGGATAAACAACTCCTAGCTTTCCTGGTAACTGTTCCATTAGGCTTTTTATTAGTTCTGCAGCTCCGTTGCCAACACAAACATAATTCTGATGAATATTAAAATATTTGCCCATTAGTAGGGTATTGACTCTCATACCTGACGGATATTCACTTAGTAGAGTGTCAAAACTAGCACGAAGTTCATTTTTCATTTTTTCAGTAGGAAAATATGAATTTACTAAATAACAGAAATCTAGTAAATGAGGAAAGCGCCAATAACCACCATATCGTTGTTGATATCGGAAAAGTTTTGTTTCTGTATCTGCAAATAGTGTCTCTGCTATATCTAAATCTTGTACGTCATCTATTTCATACCATTTCATGTTCTCTATAGGAAGCCCTTTTAATCCGGTTTTATCTAACATGGAAAGGACACGAAGAACGGACTCATAATATTCATCTGTTCCCATGGCCCTACTATAGGCTTCTAAAAAAGGTATATATTTGGATACTGAAAATTCGCGACTAAACTTATATATATTGGCCGTTTTGTAATAACGATTTATTTCGTTATAACTGAATGCGGATTTAGGAACAAAACTTACAATATTATTATCATTGTCGAGTACAACCATTGTTCCATCCATCCAACTTTCATATTTTGCTACTACAGCTAAATTAGGAAATGGATTTGACAAAACTTTTTCGAATACACCATTCTCAAAAATCATATCAGATTCCATCAGTAACGTGTCATCTTGAGATAATTCTTCTTTTGCTAAAAAAAGTGAATATATGTTGTTCGTTTTATCATAAATCGGATTTTCTACGTATTCCAAAGGTATATTCTTAAAAGATTCTCCTAAGTATTCTTTTAATTTCCTACCTTCGTAACCAATAACAATCACAATTCGATGCAAGGGGGTAGATATTGAAGTTAACTGTCCAAGCAGACGATCAATTAGACGAACTCCATTTACTTTTACCATACATTTTGTATTGTCATGAGTTAGTTCACCAAGTCTCCGTCCCAGACCAGCGGCTAGTATTATTACTTGCATATTATTTAAATTGAGGAATTATATTTTTCTCTACATATTTTTTATCTGCTTCGTCATCTATCTCATACCACTTCAGATCATTAATTTTTATGACATAAACAGGAGAGATGAACCGTGACATGCGCAATAACTCATATTCGTAACCAAGCTTAGGGTAATCAGTAGCTATAGATGAATAATCATTACACATTTTTTGAAAAAAAGAGTTTGAGAGTTTATGAATACCAACTAATTCACCCTTTGCATCTACTTCATTCCGATTTACAGAACAGTTGGTAAGCCTATGATTTCCATCATATTCTATGTAATACTGATCTTGAAATTTTGTAACTGGAGTAATCAACATTACATCCTGTTGCGGGCAATCCAGTAAAGATGTGATAGCTTTTTTTTCAAAAATTAAATCTGATTCTAGCAATAAAAAATCTGTAGAATCTAATATAGTACGTGTGTTGTATAATGTATACATACTATTTGTATCTGCATAGCGAGGACTGTAGTGACATTCAACCTGAGGATATTTATTTTTTAGCGCTTCGTACACCTCTCTCTTATATCCAGTTCCGATTACGATACGTTCGATTCCACATGATATTAAAGTTTCTATTGACCGAATGATCATAGGAGTATTGCCAACTTCGACAAATCCTTTAGGTATCATTTCCGTATAATGGCCGAAACGGGTACCCATACCCGCCGCCATGATCATTGCTGTTTTTATCATTGTTTTGGTAATATAGTGAGCGAATTTAGTTGATGATGAAAATATCTGTATACAACGATAATAGTAACTAAAGATATAAGACCTGTTATAATCGCAGTATTAGTAAGCATTGAAGTCCACGATAATTCTAAATGAGCGAAATTTTTCACTAAAAATACGATAGTTGTACCTAGGTAACCAAATGAATCCGCAAGGTATATTACAAAAACAGCTGTACTAACTACTTTTAGTGATGCAATTAATCTTTCCAATAAATATGTGAAAGGGATGTATCCCATATACATTCCTAAACCGGAACAGATCATCCAAAGGATAGGAGATAAATAGCCATTCAGAAATAATAAGGTTGAGAAAATCATAATACAACTGCCTATTATCGAAATAGAATAAATCAGGTTCAGTGCTAAACGATTATTGCTGATAAAAACAATCATGAACATCATTAATAAGACAAAAAAGGCAATTGGAATTTCTGTTTGTGTAAAGATAAAAGCTCCTTCAATACGCATTTCTTTCCAGATATCCGCTGCAAACGAATCGCGTAATTCACGAAAAACAGTCAGTGAACCATAAAAGACAATTAGCATACAAATTCCCCAAAAAAATTTGCGAAGAAACTTTCTACGTTCATATTTATCCATAGGGGCACGTTTGGTACGTAAACGTATGTCTAGTTCAGAAGGAGCAGGTATCTGGTTAAGCATATAAGTACATATTAACATGACAGGAAAACAAATAGCGCCAGTTGTGACAGGCATCCAATATTCAGGTATATGGAGATTGTCCATAGTAAATTGTGCTAGAGTTTTTACTAAGCCAGATGAAATAATTAAGGCTATGCTTAATCCGACATTTAAAGCTTCGCTAATTTGTCTTCCTTCTATATAACTGAATATTATCCCCCAAATCATACCTAAAGGAAGACCAGAGAAAAATATTGATAAAATTTTTAAAGGAACAGGGAATAAAGCAAAGCCTAACAATGCTATTTCAGAGATGCCCATTAGTCCAATAATGTAAAAACTCCTTTGTTCAGGTTTCATGGATGATAATACCCTTATACCTATAAATTTTGATAATGCATATCCAATAATTTCAGATAAAACATACAGAATTTTTACATCAAATCCCCAATAAAATTCACCATTATATATGGCTGCTGTAAAAGGTTTTCGAAATGCATAAGCACATGTATAAATCAGGAATATAAAAATAGAAGCGTAGATTGCCAATACATATAGAGGGGCTTTTTCCAAACGGCGTTTGATCATGGTATCGTTTATCTTATTAGTGGTTATCTCTTATTCTATCAAACCATAAATTTAGCGCGATCCAAATGACGATATCTGCTAGTAGTAGAAGATTGTTATTCATGACGGATGCCAATATAATATTAATAATACTAAATGATAACGCCATTGCCAATATACAAATCATTGCTTTGCGCGAACTGAAACCCATATCCAAAAATTTGTGATGTATATGATTTCTGTCTGCGTCAAATAACCCTTTGTGATTTCGGGCACGTACCAATATTACCCGGATCACATCAAACATAGGAACTATTAAAGTAGAAAAGGCAATAACGATAGCTCCTTCTGAATACGGTGCTCTTTCTGTATTGTTATTAGTATAGGAAATAGCTAAAAAAGCTAATATATATCCTAGTGTCAAACTCCCAGTATCACCCATAAATATCTTTTTACAGCGATCTACATTTCCAAAAACATTATAATAGAAGAAGGGAAGTAGTACTCCCAGTGTAGAAAACGCGAGCATGGCATAAATCCATTGGTCATAATAGATATATAAGCTGCCGAGAGTTAACAGTGATATACTACTTAACCCGGACGCTAATCCATCAATACCATCAATAAGATTGATCGCATTAACAATGAATACAGTTAATAGGATTGTAAAGGGGATTCCTAGCCTGGGAGTCAGTTCCTCAATTCCGAAAAGGCCATACAGGTTGTTGATCCATAGGCCGGACAGGGGGATAAGGGAGGCTGCTATGATCTGTATAACGAATTTGCTTCGGTAACGCAGTCCGACCAAGTCATCTTTTATGCCTGATAAATACAATAACGTTAAGCCACAGACTAAGAAATAAAATTCGGGAACTATGAAATGAAGGCTGTCAATGGCGATTTCATAACCGATAAGATACCTTAATCCGGTGGTGAAAGCCAATGAAAATAGGATGGTGGGGACAAATGATATGCCGCCCAGGCGGGGAATTATTCCGCTATGGACTTTTCGTTCGTCGGGGATGTCGAATAACTTTTTTCGGAAAGCTACGACGAGAATCCTTGGAATAATAAGCGCTGATAGAACTATTGATATAAATAGAGAAATAGCAATGAATATATAAATCATAACAAACTATAAGGTATTGACACAACAAAGTTCGTCAGTCACAGATGTGAGCTCACGAAAAACAATGACTAGCTAAAACGATCGTTTTAAGTAGTCATTATTTTGTCTATTTTAACAATTGAAGCAATTTCTATATAAGTTTTGAAAATTAAAATCTAAATATTTTTTCTTTGTTGTAGATATGAATAAAATGCCTACCTTTGCGGTGACTAAAAAAAACGATCGTTTTTTTTAGTCATTACTTTTTATGGTATGTCTGTGGGTTATAGCTTGTTATTGTGTATTGTGAAAGGCGGTTCAGACCCTTGTTTTGAAGTTTTTTTGAAGATTGTTTTTATGTGTTAAATGATACAATAAGTAATGTGTGGTTGCTGGTTAAAAATAACAAATATAGTCTATGGTATATACAAATATTTGTATTTATTATAATGTAGTGATGAGTAATCTCTTATGGAAGTATAATATTTCTTATCACAATATCTGAAACTTCAGGCCAAATGACAGGCTGAGATAGTCTTTCGGCTTCAGATATTTATTTCCAAATTTGTTAAGGATATACAGATCGCATGAGCTGAGTTCGTAAAACAGCGTGACTGATTTATGCCATCTTCCCGGATTATTGAATTTAAAGGTGACACGTTCGCCGAGAAAAATATGGGTCCGTATTCTTGTTGAAAAGAAGTAATAACCTTTAGGGTATTTGTCAGGGCTTTGTACCCAAAAATCTCTGTCAAGCAGGGTGTTAATGTATAACCCTGTTGTTAACGGTTCGAAATCAATGTTTTTATGCAAAGGAACTCTCCAGGGGATATAATTTTGCTTTACCGTGAATGTTGCCATGGTGTGACGTTTTTTTGAACTTTCTGCTTTCAGGTTACGGGCGGTTTTGGGAACAAATCCGAAGAGAAGGTCTGTTTCCCAGTGATGGCGGTAGTAGTCCCATCCGATCCCGAAAGAGAACATACCCATGGAGCCGGCAAATTGTATTTTACTGTACCGAGGGATAAGATTTTCCCATAGTGAAGTGTATCTTTCTATATGTCTGTCATACAAAGTCGGGGCAGGGATACTGTCCTGAGCATTTGTATAAAACGGAAAAAGCAAGGTTAAGAGCAGTAGTAATTTAAAATTTAACGATTTCATATGAGTAGTCATCAGGTGTTACGGTAAAGAGTAAATAAGTACGTTTGCCGATATTGTCGCAGCAATAATAAATGATCCCGTCATCGAACAGGTCGCGGGCGGCAATGTTATGATCGTGGGCATGCAGGCAGAAAAGAGGATTGGGAAATTCCCGTATCTTTTCCTGGAAGATATCTGCCACATTGTTATTGAATTGCTCGCTTCCGGGCGGCACATGCATAACAAAGATCGTGCATTTATCATCTTCTGTTGTACTGTTCAGTATACCCTTTATAAAGGAGAAATCGGGTACAGGAATAGAGTAATCGTATTCAAGCGCATTCGTATTCAGGCAGATGAAACGGATTGTACCACCTCCACCATAATACTGTGAGGGGCCGACGCTGAATGAGAAGTTTTTAGGACCGTACATATCCTCGTATACCAATTCCCCGTTGCCGATAATGTCATGATTGCCGATCAGGGCAACATAAGGTATTTTTAGCTTGGATAAAATTGAATGTTGCCAGATATATTCTTTTTTGATACCAAAATCGGTCAGGTCACCTCCGTGAATGACAAAATCGATAGAGTCCCGTTGGTTGACATGTTTCACGAAGTCATTCGTTTCATCCAGCCAGCGCTGAGTGTCGCCTGTAAAGATAAAACGGATGGTGTCTTTATCCTGGCAGGCGTTCCGGATTTTAAAAATATTCATTTCATTGATATCTTTGTCTTCCTTGTACGTGATTCTGCCGTCGTATGGATGGTAGTCTATCAGGTCACATGATGTGAGTAGTACGAATAGTACTAGTGCATATTTTTTTATCATAAAAGTAGTCCTGTCTTTTTGGTAACAAAGATAGGACTACTTTTATGATTGGAAAGGTTTCTATTGAATTATTGATGGTCAGAAAGTCTATAGGCTGAATGCCTGTTCCAGTTCTGTGAAATCGGTAATAACCAGGTCGGCCGATTCATCCCCCCGGTAATCGCTCCAGCCGATACTTTTCAGCCAGATTGTTTTGCAGCCGATAGACGTAGCGGGGATAATGTCTTTATCGTGAGAATCTCCGATTACGACGATCGTTTCTGCCGGTAATGATAATTCTTTTACACCTAACCCGAATATAGCCGGATCGGGTTTGCGGATACCGACAACTGCTGATTCGACAATCGATTTAAAATAAGTATCCAGATGAAAATCTTTTAGTACGGATTCGATGTTCCCATAGAAATTGGAGACCAGTACCAGCGGGTATTTTTGAGACAATGCCTCCAGTATGGGACGAGCTGTGTCGATCGACTTCCGTGCATAAGCATAGCACCAGTCGGCCAGCCGTTGTTTTAATCCGGGAGTGGCATACGCTTCGGGGATAAAATCGCCGGCTTTGAGCCATTCGATCTGTATGTCTGTCTTCAGGCGCAGCATGTCGAGGAAAGTGTGATGGGGCTTTACGATCGGATTTTTAACGTCCGTTCGCCGTGCACATAGGCATTCCGGAAGATATCTTTGCTCACCGGTACTTCTTCGGCCTGATAAGCCATCCAGATCACTTCGGCCCAGTGCATGCCATTGCTGTCGATGGTACCGCCATAATCGAATATGATTCCTTTTATCTTGTCTGATTCGAACATATATTTATGATTTTGATTCGAGTTCTTTAGTGAATTGGGCACAGAAACGTTCGTGTGTTGCGATCATATATGCCAGCATGATATTCAATACTGTCATTTCAAATACGAAATACAACCAGGGCATATCGATGAAAAGACTGACGAATAGAGCAATGACACGTGTGTTGAATGACAGCATATTCGTGTATTTCATCATCGGAAGGCTCTTTTCACGGAAGGCTTTCCGGAACCATTCCGGAGCTTCATCGTGATACTTGGTCCGGATGATGTTCATCATTTTCTGAAACTTCGGCGACAATGCTTCCTGCCCGACGGTATAGTTGATATAAAATGTTTCAAAAAGTTTGTAGATAAAATCTTTTTTCCAACTCATCGTCTTGTATTTCTCTTTCAAGGAGACAAAACCCGGGACGCGCTCGGGCATTTCTGTAAATCCGGTATAGAACTTGCCTCCTCCGCAGGTAATTGTTTTGTTGCTGAGACTGACGGTTTTGCCGTCTCTGACTTGTTTCATGCATTTGAAGAGACAACCGGTTACTTTCTCTGTAGATGCCTCCATTCGGTCTGAATACCAAAAGGCGATGGGGAGTTCGGCGTGTTGGCCGAAAGCTTCCTGATAATTGGCAATAAATGTGTGTATATCCATGATGCTCGGATGATATTTATGATATGGTCTTTCTTTGGATTTTCCGTAAAGGTAATTCAATATTTTGATTCTTTTGCTTGCAGTATGCCTTTTTATCACTCTGCTTTCGAGCTTTTAATGATAGTAGAATAGGTTTTTATGGTATTTTAATTACTTTTGCATGAGGATTCTCAAAAAGTATTGCCTTTAACTAATCGGAAAGCCGGATGAAAAATATAATCATATTCTTGTGTCTTTGTACCATCTGTATGTGCCGCCTTCATGCTGCAGACAGCAGCCGGGCGGATTCTTTGCTGCTGAAACTGGACCAGGCGATAAAGGAGCGTCCCATATATATGGAGCAGAAAGAGCTGAAACTGGTGGAACTGAAAAGACAGTTGCATCGACAGATACCGGATGAAGAACGTTTTGCCATTCTTGGCACATTGCTGGATGAGTACCGTTCGTTCAATACGGATTCTGCATTGCACATGGCCGAGGAAAGGGAACAGATAGCCATACGTCTTGGAAACCGGGAATACATAGACAATGCCCGCATGAATAAAGCAGATGTTTTGGGAATGACCGGTATGTATAAGGAAGTTATGGATTTGATGCGGAATATCCATATAGACCGATTGTCGGTGGATATCCATCCATATTATTACCATATCTACCGTACGGTCTATGGCCTTATGGCCGATTATGCCGTGACGGCATATGAAAAGAAGCTTTATACGGAGCTTACGGACAAATATCGTGATTCGTTGCTGTTGGTCAATAAAGATAATCTTCTGATACATACCTTGATTCAGTCCGACCAGTATAATGTACGCAATGAATATGACAAGGCCATCCGTTTGCTGACGGATTATCTGGCGCTGCAGAAGGACTATGAACACGACGTTGCGATTTGTGCCTATACTTTATCAGAGTCTTACCGGCTGAAAGGGGACAAAGAGAAGGAAAAGGAATACCTGATTGTTTCTGCTATGGCGGATATGAAAACCGCTGTCCGTGAATATATCTCTTTACGCAAGCTCGCCGTACTGCTTTACCAGGAAGGAGACATCGAGCGTGCCTATTCTTATGTAAAGATATGTATGGAAGATGCAGCCGCCTGCAATGCCCGGTTGCGCAAGCTGGAGATTCTGGAAATCTTTCCTATCATTAATGATGCTTACCAGCAAAAGACGGAGAAGCAGCAGGAGCAGATGAAATGGGCACTGGTATCTATCAGCCTGCTTTCACTTTTTCTGTTACTTGCCATATTTTATGTATACAAGCAGATGAAGAAAGTGGCTGCCGCCCGTAGGGAAGTGATTGACACCAACAAACGGTTGAAGGAGCTGAATGATGAGCTTCACCTTTCCAATGCACAACTCAAGGAGGCCAACCACAGCATTGCCGAAAATTCCTATCTGAAGGAGGAGTATATCGGCCGTTATATGGACCAGTGCTCGGTCTATTTGGAAAAGATGGACAATTACCGCCGGTCGCTGGGAAAGATTGCCGCTACCGGAAATGTGGAGGAACTCTACAAGAACATCAAGTCTTCTAAATTCATAGAGGGGGAATTAAAGGAATTCTATACCAACTTTGATAATACCTTCCTGCAGCTGTTTCCTACTTTTGTAGAAGACTTCAATGCCCTGCTTGCCGATGATGAGCAAATATCCTTGAAAGCCGGCGAACGGATGAATACAGAGTTGCGCATCTTTGCATTGATACGTTTGGGCATTACTGACAGCGTGAAGATAGCCCAGTTCCTTCGGTATTCTGTTACCACCATTTATAACTATCGTACGAAGGTTCGCAACAAGGCTGCCGGTGACCGCGACTTGTTGGAACAGGAAGTGATGACAATTGGCAAGTCGAAGAACTGAGAATAGGGGTTTTGAAGCTTGGAAGTGTCTCTTTTACGCTTATATTTTCACTACTTTTTTAGTTGGGTAATAATTTTATATATTATTGGTATATAGCGGTTTAAGCCTTTTTGAATGATGTAAACCACTACTTTTTTACTCTTTCCTCCACTATTGGTTTCTCTTATCTGATACATTTGCATTGTTCCTCTTCGGAAAGAGTGACACATGTGATTTATGTTTTTATTATTAACTTTAAATTCTTATATTATGCAAAAGTACAAAATGCCAATCAGCAGGCTACGGATGATGGTTTGTCTGATAGGAATGTTACTTCCGATGTGCATGTTCGCACAGCAAATTACAGTACAAGGTATAGTGAAAGACCAGACCGGTGAAACGGTTATTGGCGCCAGTGTAATGGAAAAAGGAACCACAAATGGGACAATAACCGGTATTGACGGTGATTTCTCTTTGAACATGTCTTCGAACGGTACTCTTGTCGTTTCATTTGTAGGCTATAAGACTCAAGAGGTGCAGGTGAAGGGACAGAAACAGCTTCAGGTAGTTTTGTCTGAAGATGCCGAAATGCTGGATGAAGTGGTGGTGATAGGGTATGGCACCATGAAGAAAAGCGACCTTACAGGAGCAGTGTCCTCCATCGGTAACAAGGATATCAAGGATTCCCCCGTATCCAATTTGGGACAAGCCATCCAGGGAAAAATCTCAGGTGTGCAGATTGTAGATGCCGGTAAACCGGGAGACAATGTATCCATCAAGATTCGTGGTTTGGGTTCTATCAACAACTGCGACCCGCTGGTCGTGATTGACGGAGTGCCTACCGACTTGGGCTTGTCTTCCTTAAATATGGCCGATGTGGAACGTTTGGATGTATTGAAGGATGCTTCGGCCACAGCCATCTACGGTTCCCGGGGAGCTAATGGAGTTGTGATGATTACCACCAAACGCGGTACGGAAGGAAAAGGAAAACTTGCTGTATCTGCCAATTACTCTTTCCAAAATGCTACGAACGTACCTTCTTTATTGAACGCGGCGCAGTATGCCGAGTTGAGTAATGACATGATGGTGAACAGTGGACGCAATCCTAATCCGGAATGGGCCAATCCTTCTGAATTGGGTGCAGGTACCGACTGGATGGATGAATTGCTCCGTACGGGTGTGATGCAGAACTATACGGTAAGTTATTCCGGCGGTAACGAGAAATCCCATTATTATGTGTCCGGTGGTTTTCTGGATCAGTCCGGTATCGTGAAGAGTGTGAATTACCGTCGCTTCACATTCCAGTCCAACAGTGATGCGCAAGTCTTGAAATGGTTGAAGTTCTCCAATAACATTACGTTCAGTGCCGATACGAAGAAGTCGGGCAGCTATAATATAGGTGATGCGCTGAAAGCGCTCCCCATTTATCCGGTGAAGAATGAAGATGGCAGTTGGAGTGGCCCTGATGGTAACTCGGAATGGTATGGCAGCACGCGCAACCCCATTGGACCGACGGAACTGAACAAGAGTCAGACTGATGGATATAACTTCCTGGCCAACTTGACGGCAGAACTTACTTTTACCAAATGGCTTAAGTTTAAAAGTACTTTCGGCTATGATGCCAAATTCTGGTTCATAGACAACTTTACCCCCAAGTATAACTGGAAACCCACTCCCACAGAGGAGACTTCACGTTATAAGAGCGATAACAAGTCGTTCACTTATTTGTGGGACAACTATTTCCTATTCGACCATACTTTTGCAGAAAAACATCGTGTGGGATTGATGGCCGGTATGTCTGCCCAATGGAACACCAACGACTACCTGAATGCGCAGAAGAATGTGTTTATGTTCGACAATGTGCACGAAATGGATAATGGCGAGGAAATGTATGCCATCGGTGGAAACGAGACAGAGTGGGCATTGCTCTCTTACATGGCACGTGTCAACTACTCTTACGAAGACCGCTATTTGCTGACTGCAACCATTCGTCGTGACGGTTCCAGCCGTTTCGGTAAGAAACATCGCTGGGGTACTTTCCCTTCCGTATCTGTGGCATGGCGTGCCTCTCAGGAAAAGTGGTTTCCAAAAAACGACTATATCAATGACCTGAAAGTGCGTGCGGGATACGGTGTGACCGGTAGCCAGGCAAGTGTTGGAAACTACAGCTATCTGGCATCCTACAATACCAGTGTATATCCTTTCGGCATTTCGAGCGGCAATCAGACAGCGCTGGTTTCTTCTACTCTCGCCAACCCGTATATCCATTGGGAAGAGGTGGCACAAACCAACATCGGTTTTGATGCCTCACTGTTCAATTCACGCGTTATGTTCTCGTTCGATGCTTATCTGAAGGAGACGAGAGACATGCTGGTAAAGGCGTCTATCCCCATCACATCGGGATTTGAAGATACTACAACCACGTATACCAATGCCGGAAAAGTACGTAATCAAGGTATTGAAATGAGTCTGCATACCATCAATCTTACCGGTGAACTGGGATGGGAAACGAACGTGACCGCCACTTACAACAAGAATAAAATTAAGGATTTGAACAGCGACGTTCCTTATTACATTAACCAAATCAATAACTCCTATGTAACGATGCTGGCAAAGGACTATCCCATTAATGTCTTCTACGGCTATGTTACGGACGGAATCTTCCAGAACCAGTCTGAAGTGAATACACATGCCGTGCAGCCGGGAGCTGAGCCGGGTGATATCCGTTTCAGGGATTTGAACAACGATGGTGTCATCAATGATAGTGACCGTACCGTCATCGGTAACCCGAACCCAAGTTGGCTGTTCTCTATGAACAATAGCCTTTCCTATAAGGGTTTCGAACTTTCTGTTTTCTTACAAGGTATAGCCGGAAATAAGATATACAATGCCAACAATATCGACAATACCGGTATGGCAGCCGCCTATAACCAGACTACCGACGTACTGAAGCGTTGGCAAGGAGAGGGGACCAGCAATTCGATGCCGCGTGCCGTGTTCGGCGACCCCAATCAGAATACACGCGTGTCAGACCGCTTTGTGGAGAATGGTTCTTATCTGCGTTTGAAGAATATCACACTCTCATACACTTTCCCGAAGCAGTGGTTACAGAAAGCCCAGATTGAGAATGCACGCCTTTCCCTATCTTGTGAGAATGTGGCTACCATCACCGGATATTCCGGTTTCGACCCTGAAGTGGGTATTAACGGAATAGACCAGAACCGTTACCCCATTTCCCGTACGTTCAGCTTAGGATTAAACTTTAACTTTTAATGATTGACTCGGATATGAAAAAGATAACAAATTTACTATATATGCTGGCAGTATTGCTGCTGGCTTCCTGCAGCGACTTTCTGGACAAGTCTCCTAAAAATACGGTTGACCCGGAAACGACGGTGACCGATGATGTGGCCATTGCTCTGACCAATGCCTGCTATCGCACCCTTCAGTCTTCCAATATGTACAACCAGCGTATCTGGACACTGGATATTGTGGCGGGTAACAGTTTGGTGGGTGCCGGTGGCGGTACCGACGGCCTTGAAACGATACAAGCTTCTAACTTCATAACGCAGAGCGACAATGGCATGGCATTGTACATGTGGCGTTCTCCCTGGGTGGGGATAGGACAATGCAACATTGTGTTGAATAGTCTTCTGGAGGCTGAAGTCGTGTCAGAGAGAATCAAGAACCGCTGTCTGGGAGAGGCTTATTTTCTCCGTGCACATTATTACTATGTATTGGTACGTCTGTACGGTGGTGTTCCACTGCGTTTGGCTCCTTATAATCCGGGAGAACCGACAGACATTGCACGCGCTACAGTCGAAGAGACTTATGCCCAGATAATTTCCGATTGTAAGAATGCGGTTGACCTGCTTCCTGCCAAGTCTTCTTACGACGACGAGAACGTGGGACGTGCCTGCAAAGATGCAGCTTTGGCCATGTTGGCAGATATTTATCTGACGCTGGCTCCTAATCATACGGAATATTATCAAGAGGTGTCTGATTTGTGTGATGAGATAACAAATTTGGGGTATGACCTTTCTTCCTGCAAGTATGAGGACAATTTCGATGCATTGGTCAATAACGGGCCGGAATCTTTGTTCGAGGTCCAGTATTCGGGCAATACGGAATATGATTTTTGGGGAAACAATCCGCAGTCTTCCTGGCTTTCTACTTTCATGGGTCCCCGTAATTCGGACTTTGTTGCCGGCAGTTATGGCTGGAACCAGCCTACAGAAGAATTTGTGGGTCAATATGAGAGCGGTGACAAACGTAAGGATTTGACCGTGCTTTATGCCGGATGTCCGGATTTTGACGGTAAGGCTTACAAAAGCTCTTATTCCAATACGGGATACAATGTACGCAAGTTCCTGGTGTCGAAAACGGTTTCTCCGGAATACAATACCAATCCTGCCAACTTCGTGATTTATCGTTATGCGGACGTCCTGCTGAAGAAGGCCGAAGCTTTGAATGAAATGGGACGCTCTGACCAGGCTGCCGTGCCTTTGAATATTGTACGTAAGCGTGCCGGACTGCCGGAGGTTTCGGGCTTGTCACAGGAAACCATGCGTGAAAAGATTATCCATGAGCGCCGCATGGAACTAGCTTTCGAAGGGCATCGCTGGTTCGACATGATTCGTGTCAACAATGGAGAGTATGCCATTAAATTCCTGCAGTCCATTGGAAAGAGCAACGTGAACAAGAACCGCTTGCTGTTCCCTATTCCGCAGACGGAGATGGATGCTAATACCTTAATGGTGCAGAACCCGGGTTATTAATTAATTTAATCAGAAGAATATGAAGAAATATATTTCACACCTTGTATTTGCCTTACTGGGCTGTGCAGCCTTATCTGCTTGTGTAGATGATGATTACATGGAATTGGATAAAGGACAGAATGAACTTGTACTGACGGCCAGCAAGACGGAAGTTGTTTTGAATGAGCAGGCACATGCCGATGATGCCCTGGAGCTTTCCTGGACTACGGGAATCAATTATGGGACGGGTAATAAAATTTCCTATACGCTGGAATTGACCAAGACCGGCAGTGATTTTGCAGATTCTTATGTAGCTGTGGAGAATGCCGTACAAGAATACTCATGGAAAAAGAGCGTAGAGGAATTGAATGACATCCTGCGCAACCATTTTGGGGCAACTGCCGGGGAGAACATTTCGTTGGAAGCGCGCTTGACAGCTACTGTAACGGAACGGGACGAAAAACAGGTGTCTACCACTGCTTTCAGTGTTACAGCCTATAAACCGCTCACATCCACCCTTTATCTGATAGGTAGTGCCACTCCGGGCGGCTGGAGTGCCGATGATGCGACAGAGATGACCCGCAAGGACAATGGTATCTTTACATGGACGGGCCGGCTTGTGGCCGGTGAATTTAAGTTCATCACGACCTTAGGCTCATTCCTGCCCTCTTACAACAAAGGAACAGATGGATTGCTGGTTCTTCGTAGCAGTGATGACCAGCCGGATGAACCTTTTGTTGTCGAAGAAGACCATAATTACATCGTCGAAGCCAATCTGTTTACCGGTGTTCTTACATTGACCCAGACAGAGACGTTGGCACCTGCCTACGACCAGCTTTATTTTGTGGGTAACGCTACGGATTGGGGATTCGTGAAGATGAAACAAGATGTGCTCGATCCATACTTGTTCCGCTTCGGCAAGTTCTTTGAAGTGGGCAAAGGAGGGGAATTCAAGTTCGGAACCTCCGATGGAAGTTGGGAGAACATGTATAAGGCCAAGAATGCCGATGCTGCTTATACCGATACAGAAGTGGTGTTTGTGAAAGGGTTCGACCCGGACAATAAATGGGTGCTGAAAGATGGGGAATGCGGCAAGGCCTACAAGATTTGCATGGATATCCGTAGTGGTAAGGAACGCATGATGATGAGCGAATTTACTCCGTATGAGATGATTTATATGGTAGGTGATGCTACTCCGGCCGGTTGGACGATTGGTGATGCTACGCCGATGCAGACAACGGATAATCCGTATGTGTTTACTTGGAAAGGTACGCTGAATGCCGGTGAGTTGAAATTTACTTGTGATAAGCAGGAAGATTGGAATGGAGCCTGGTTCATGCCGGCTGTAGCAGACAAACAGCCTGCAGGAGAAACAGAACCGATGCTTTTCCTTGATAAATCAGACGAAGCGTTCAAAGCGCAATATCTGGACGTGATGGTAGGCGGCATCGACCAGAAGTGGAAGATTACGACAGCAGGTTCCTATCTGATTACTTTGAATCAGCTGGAAGAGACAATTTCAATCGTGAAACAATAGGTATCTACAATAGATGAAGAAGATAGTTTATGCAACAATGGTAGCCTTGCTGCTGGTTGCATGCAGCAAGGAGAGTGATGATACCGGTAGCGGTACCGGTGGAGGCGGAGAGAGTGGAGGGGTTACGGAAGTAACCCCAGTCACCTCGGACTTGACGGTCAATCTCACTACCGACAAGGCATGTTACCGGCCGGGCGAGAGTGTTTCTTTTACAGCTGACGCCCTTCCTGCCGGAGCTAAAATCCGCTACCGGACAATGGACAAGGTTGTATCGGAGCAGGCTGCTGTCGGTACTACTTGGACTTGGACTGCTCCGGCAACCGATTATACCGGTTATCTGGTGGATGTATACCGTACAAAAGAGAATGGAACAGAGGTTATTCTTGGTACTATTGCCGTAGATGTATCCAGTGACTGGACACGTTTTCCACGTTATGGTTTCGTTGCCACTTTTGATGCTTCGAAAAAGGTGGATGGAGTGATAGAGAAGGAGATGGCTTTCCTGAACCGTTGCCACATTAACGGGGTACAGTTTCAGGATTGGCACAACAAGCATCATTGGCCGTTGGGCGGTACGCGTGAGCATCTGGACGAGGTCTATAAGGACATTGCCAACCGGGAGGTCTATACCGAGGTAGTGAAGAAGTATATCTCTACACAACACAGCCTGGGCATGAAGTCCATGTTCTACAATCTATGTTTCGGAGCTTTGGACGATGCCGTTTCCGACGGAGTAAAGGAAGAATGGTACATATTCAAGAACACGGGACGCATGGATAAGGATTCGCATGACTTGCCCTCCAGTTGGAAAAGTAATATCTTCCTACTCAATCCCGCCAATACGGAATGGCAGGCATATATTGCCCAGAGAAACGATGATGTTTATGCCAATCTGGACTTTGACGGTTATCAGATAGACCAACTGGGAAACCGGGGTGACCGCTATGACTATGATGGCAATAAGGTAAATCTGCCTAAGGGATATGCCTCGTTCATCGAAGCCATGAAACAGAAGCATCCGGACAAGCGTTTGGTGATGAATGCCGTCTCCAGCTATGGAGCTTCCCAGATAGCTGGTACGGGTAAAGTGGATTTCCTTTATAATGAAGTATGGGGCGATGAGGCAGGCTTCAAGGATCTGCACACCATTATCAAAGCGAACGACCAGTATGGCAACCATGCCTTGAAAACGGTGTTTGCCGCATATATGAACTATGACAAGGCAGGTAGCAGTACCGGTGAGTTCAATACACCGGGTGTGCTGCTGACGGATGCTGTGATATTTGCTTTGGGAGGCTCTCATTTGGAATTGGGTGACCACATGCTATGCCGCGAGTACTTTCCAAGCACGGCTTTGCAGATGAACGATGTACTGAAAACAGCCATGATTCGTTATTATGACTTTATGACGGCTTATCAGAACCTGCTTCGTGATAAAGATACGGAGGCGGAGATTTCCGTTTCTCTGAACTGTACGGATGCTGCGCGGAATCTTTCTCTGAATGCATGGCCGCCGCAGAAGTCTGCCATCACTGTATATGCCAAGAATGTAAATGGCAGGCAAGTCATTCATCTGCTCAACTTCCTCAATGCGGATAACTTAAGCTGGAGGGATCTGAACGGAACAATGCCCGAACCGCGTCTGGTGTCCGACGTGCCGTTGAAGATGAATGTTTCCGGTAAAGTGAACAAGATATGGGTTGCATCGCCCGATTTCCATGCCGGTGCTTCGCAGGAACTGGCATTCGAACAGAAAGACGGCACGGTTACCTTTACCTTGCCCTTGCTGAAGTACTGGAGCATGCTTGTGATGGAATAAGAATATCCAATAAAGGAACAAACAGATTATAGTAATGAAGAAATATATATTTTTATTTTTTGCCGTCTGTGCATTTTCAGTATATGCGAATGCACAGAACCGCACCGGAGACTGCACTTCCTATACCAGTGACGACCGCAGTGTGACCTTCTATTTAAATGACAGTTCTGCCATACAATTACGTCTGTGTAGCCAGTCTACGGTACGTATATGGTTTTCTCCCGACGGTAGTTTCCAGCGGAGTAATCCTTCCTTTGCCGTCGTCAATGAGGACCTGGAGGATGTCGGTACCGTCCATGTGGACGAACAGAATGCCTGCTACGAGATTTTTACCCCTAAACTCCGTATCCGGGTAAACAAGTCTCCGTTTAACTTACAGATATTCGACAAGTATCAGAAACTGCTGTTCAGTGACTATGCCGATAAGGGGCATATCAGTGACGGACAGCGCAAACTGGAATACAAGACCCTCCGTCGTGACGAACACTTCTTCGGTTTGGGAGAAAAGACCGGCAAGCTGGACCGTCGCGGCGAAGCCTACAAGATGTGGAACAGTGACAAGCCTTGTTATAGTGCCGTTGAGGACCCGCTCTACAAGAGTATTCCGTTCTTTATGAGCAGTTATCGTTATGGTATTTTCCTGGACAATACGTATAAAACCGAATTTAAGTTTGGTACGGAAAGCCGCGATTACTACAGTTTCGAGGCTCCTGGGGGAGAGATGATTTATTATTTCATCTTCGGGAAGGATTATAAGGAAATCATGAAGCAATATGTCGACCTGACGGGAAAACCCATAATGCCTCCTAAATGGGCATTGGGCTTTGCACAATGCCGGGGACTGCTGACGAGCGAGAAATTGTCTTATGAAATAGCTGAAGGCTATCGTAAGCGTGGAATTCCTTGTGATGTTATTTACCAGGACATAGGCTGGACACAGTATTTGCAGGATTTTGAGTGGCGGAAAGGGAACTACGAGAATCCGAAAAAGATGCTTGCAGACCTCAAGGATATGGGCTTCAAGGTGGTGGTTTCGCAAGATCCGGTCATTTCACAAGCCAATAAGCGGCAATGGGAGGAAGCTGATAGGTTAGGGTATCTGGTAAAGGACTCCACCAACGGCAGGAGTTATGACATGCCCTGGCCCTGGGGCGGTAATTGTGGCGTAGTGGACTTCACCCTTCCTGCTGTGGCAGACTGGTGGGGAGCTTATCAGCAGAAGCCCATTGATGATGGCATTGCCGGTTTCTGGACTGATATGGGTGAACCTGCCTGGAGCAATGAGGAGCAGACGGAACGCCTGGTGATGAAACACCATTTGGGCATGCATGATGAGATTCACAATGTTTATGGTCTTACGTGGGATAAGGTGGTGAAGGAGCAGTTTGAAAAACGGAATCCTAACCGTCGCGTATTTCAGATGACACGTGCCGCTTTTGCGGGCTTGCAACGCTATACTTTCGGCTGGACCGGTGACTGTGGAAACGGTGATGACGTGACGCAGGGTTGGGGACAGATGGCCAATCAGATTCCGGTACTGTTGTCTGCCGGTTTGGGAATTATTCCTTTTACTACTTGTGACATTACCGGTTATTGCGGAGATATAGAGGATTATCCTGCGATGGCTGAACTTTATACGCGGTGGATACAGATGGGCGCTTTCAATCCCCTGAGCCGCATTCATCATGAGGGCAACGTGGCTGTGGAGCCGTGGCTGTTCGGCGAAGAGGCCGAGAAGAATGCCAAGGCAGCCATCGAATTGAAGTATCGTCTTTTGCCTTATATCTATACGTATGCCCGCGAAGCACACGAAACGGGGTTGCCTCTCATGCGACCGATGTTTCTGGAATATCCGGCAGATATGGAAACGTTCTCTACGGATGCCCAGTTCATGTTTGGCAGCGAACTGCTGGTTGCTCCGGTGGTAAAGAAAGGAGCGCGAAACAAGAATGTGTATCTTCCTGAAGGAACTTGGATTGACTACAACAACAAACACACAGCATATAGCGGTGAGCAATGGATGACGGTGGATGCTCCCCTCAATACTATTCCTATGTTTGTAAAGCAGGGAAGTATCATACCTCAAATGCCGGTCATGAACTATACGGATGAGAAACCGGTCTATCCGGTTACGTTTGAGATATTTCCTGCTGCAGCGGGCAGTGAAACTACCTTCTCGCTTTATGAAGATGCAGGAACTGATTTAGGATATTTGCGTGGAGAGTTCATGCGCACTCCTATTACTTGCCAGACTACCGACAAAGGCTATACGCTGAAAGTAGGTACACGGACTGGTGAGAAATATAGCTTACCCGGCCAACGAAACCTGATGTTCTGCATCTATACGGAACAGATGCCGAAAACAGCTTTGCTGGACGGTCAGAAAATCAAGAAAACGAATGTCGGAAAGCTGGAAGAAAATCGGGAGACAGAGTTTACGATAACTGCCTGGTGTCCCGACAAGAAGCAGGGGACCTGCCTGCTGAGGTTGCCGGATGATGGAAAGGAACATATCATTGAGTTTATCTATTAACACAAAAAACATATCATTATTATGAAGAAATTTGTACTTAGCGCGGCTTTGTTTTTTTCTGCCCTGGCGGGGAATGCTGAAGGCATTTCATCCCCTTCGGGCATGGTGAAGCTGGATTTTGAACTGACAAAAGACGGGAGACCAGCCTATCAGGTGGATTATAAAGGGGCTCCTGTCATCAATCCCAGTACGTTGGGATTGGAACTGAAAGGAGCTACCAGCCTGATGGATGGTTTCAAAGTAGTAAGGACTTCTACTTCCACTTTCGATGAAACCTGGCAACCGGTGTGGGGGGAGACAAAAGATATCCGCAACCACTACAACGAATTGCTGGTAGAACTTGAACAACCGTCTACCACTCGTTTTATGAATATCCGTTTTCGGGTATATGATGACGGCGTGGGATTCCGTTATGAGTTTCCGCAACAGAAGAATCTGGTTTATTTTGTGATAAAGGAAGAGCATTCCCGGTTTGCCATGACCGGCGACCATACTGCCTGGTGGATTCCGGGAGATTATGATACCCAGGAATATGATTACACGGAGTCCAAACTCTCTGAAATCCGTGGACTGCTGCAGGGAGCTGTGAGTGACAATGCGTCACAAACTGTCTTTTCGCCGACGGGTGTCCAGACTTCCATACAGCTTAAAACAGCTGATGGAGTATACCTTAACCTGCACGAGGCAGCCTTGGTAGACTACTCTTGCATGCATCTCAACCTGGATGACAAGAACCTCGTTTTTGAATCCTGGCTGACCCCGGATGCCCAAGGAAATAAAGGGTATATGCAGTCTCCCTGCCATACTCCCTGGCGTACGGTCATGGTCAGTGATGATGCCCGTGAGATACTGGCCTCCAATTTGATTCTCAATCTGAATGAGCCTTGCAAGTATGATGATACCTCCTGGATTAAGCCGGTGAAATATGTCGGCGTATGGTGGGAAATGATTGCAGGGGGAAAGCCCTGGGCATATACTTTTGACCTCCCTTCTGTGAAACTGGATGATACGGACTATTCCAAGGTGAAACCGAACGGCATTCATCCGGCCAACACGGCTAATGTGAAGAAGTACATAGACTTTGCTGCCGAACACGGTTTTGACCAGGTATTGGTGGAGGGTTGGAATACGGGTTGGGAAGACTGGTTCGGTAATTCCAAGGATTATGTTTTCGATTTCGTGACTCCTTATCCCGATTTTGACATCAAGTATCTGAATGAATATGCCCATTCCAAGGGCGTCCGTCTGATGATGCACCATGAAACATCGGCTTCCGTCCGTAACTATGAGCGGCACATGGAAGCTGCCTACCGTCTGATGAATAAATATGGATATAATTCGGTAAAGAGTGGCTACGTAGGCAATATGATTCCCCGTGGCGAGCATCACTATGGACAATGGATGAACAACCATTACCTATACGCCGTGACCGAAGCTGCCAAACACAAGATAATGGTCAATGCCCATGAAGCGGTACGTCCGACCGGTTTATGCCGTACCTATCCCAATCTGATAGGCAATGAATCTGCCCGAGGCACGGAGTACGAGGCTTTTGCTGGTAACAAGCCCTTCCACACAACGGTACTTCCGTTTACCCGTTTGCAGGGTGGTCCGATGGACTATACGCCCGGTATCTTTGAAATGGACATCAATAAGTTGAATCCGAACAGCCATACGCATGCCAATACTACCTTGACGCGTCAGCTGGCACTTTATGTCACTATGTACAGCCCTCTACAAATGGCTGCCGACCTTCCTGAGAATTATGAGCGTTTCATGGACGCTTTCCAGTTCATCAAAGATGTGGCTGTGGATTGGGACGACAGCCGCTATCTGGAAGCTGAGCCGGGACGTTACATCACTGTTGCCCGTAAGGCAAAAGGTACGAATGACTGGTTTATCGGTTGCACCAGCAGTGAGCACGGACATGCTTCAACTCTGAAACTGGACTTCCTGGATGCAGACAAGCAGTATATTGCAACCGTCTATGCCGATGCAAAAGATGCCGATTATAAAACAAATCCGCAAGCTTATGTTATCCGTAAAGGTATCGTTTCTCCCAAAACGGTCTTGAAACTGAAAGCTGCCTCCGGTGGTGGCTATGCCATCAGCATCATGGAGGTGAAAGATAAATCTGTATTGAAGGGACTGAAGAGGCTTTCCGGGAATATCTGATTTACGGGCATAAAAAAAGGAGTACCGCTGTACTCCAACCTTTGTTAACCTTAAATCTAATACTATGAAAAACACATTGCAAAGATACGGACTTTTGATAAATCTGCAAATTATCCAACTAAAAAAGTATGTTTTATAACACTTATTAGCTGTTTATCCCTTTGCTTCTATTTTTGTTAACAAAAAGGATGCGAATGTGTCAAAAGCACATGAAGACTTTTATAATGTTATAATATTAGGCGCGGATTACGCGGAATAATGCGGATTCAATAAACTAAATCCGTGAAATCTGCGTCATCCGCGCCTAAAATAAAGCGTTAAAGAAGGTTTTGATACATTCCCCTTACCCTTTTGCTTCCTGATACATAAATCTTTTAATGCTCTTCTTTGCTGTTTTCTCGAACTCCTCGAAGTGTATTTTGACTTTTGTAATCTGGCTGTAGGCCGGTAATTGCAGATTCAATTCATTCCGATTGTCCTCCATAACCTTTTCGATGTCCGATTGTTTCATACCGTGGGCGAATGCATCGTCAAAGTCCGGATAGATAAGAGCCACGAGCTTGTCGTTCTGCAATACGATCAGTGATTCGGACACATAGGGCATGTTGTTCAGTTTGCTTTCAATCTCTTCGGGATAGATGTTCTGGCCGCTGGCTGTGAGCAACATGTTCTTGCTACGTCCGCGGACAGTGACATATCCTTCGGCATCCATCGTTGCAAGGTCTCCGGTGTGCAGCCAGCCGTTTACATCGATGATTTGGAAAGTCGCTTCGGCATTTTTGTAATAGCCCAGCATCAGATTGGCACCTTTACAGATTATTTCTCCTGCCACGTTCTGAGGGTCGGGAGAGTCTATCTTTACTTCCATGCGGCTAGTTGCCTTGCCACAAGAGGCCAGTTTCAATGTTTCCCAGCGGCTGGAACAAATGATGGGGCCACATTCCGTCATTCCGTATGCAATGGTATAGGGGAAACCTATCTGCTTCAAGAAGCGTTCCACTTCGGCATTGAACGGTGCTCCTCCGATGATTATTTCATCGAAATTACTGCCGAATACTTCCATTGCCTTTTTGCGCATGTCAGCCTTGATTTTATCGTTGACAATGGGCATTCGCAATAACAGCTTGCCTATTTTATTGTCTATCCGGGGCAGGATATCCTTCTTGATAATCTTTTCTACGATAAGCGGTACACACGAAATGACCCGTGGCCTGATTTCGGAGAATGACTGTGCAATAATCTTGGGAGACGGCATACGGGTAAGGAAATACAGATGGGCGCCTGCGGAAAAACCGTATAGAAAATCGTACACCATACCAAATACATGTCCCAGAGGCAGCATGGATACAATATGGTCGCCCGGACGTACGGGAAGCATCTCATGGCAATATGCAACATTGGACCAAAGGCTGCGATAGGGGAGCATGACCCCTTTGGAATATCCCGTGGTGCCCGAAGTATAGTTGATAACAGCCAGTTCTTCGGGGGATTCCTCCTTGCGGTAACTGATATGCTCGGGGCGGAAATTCTTGGGGAAACGTGTGCCATAGAGGACGTTGCGATGTTCGAAAGCCTCCATCAGCTGCTCGTTGCGGCAAACTACCGGAGTGAAGTCCGTCAGCAGTACGATACCCATCAGCAGGGGCATTGCCTCTTCATTGAGGTTTTCCCATGCCCGGTCGCCGACAAACAGCAGCTTGGCTTCGGAATGGTTGACGATGTTGTGGATATTGTCGGCTTTGAACTCATGCAGAATGGGAACGATGACAGCTCCATAGGTAACCGTCGCCAGAAAAGCGACTGCCCAGTGTGCACTGTTACGTCCGCAAACGGCAATCTTGTCACCGGGCCTGATGCCGGCGCTTTCCAATACGATATGGAATTTGGCTATTTTCCGTGCTACATCTTTGTATTGTAGTGTAATTCCTTTGTAGTCTGTCAGGGCGTTGCGATCCCAGTTTTTAATAATGCTTTGTTCTATATAATCGATGAACCCTTGTTCTTGTTCCATTCAGCTGCTGCACACTTTAGTTAAAACTGCGCAAAGATAGGTCTTATAGTGATGCAAAGCAAATAGTTTCCGTTTTTTTCTTGCCCTGAAACGGATAGAAACTTATCTGTAATTCTTATTCCTTGCTATTTTCCGAAATAAGAAGCAGCTTGTCGCCTACATGCAGTTTTAATGTTCCGTTCGGGATGAGGTACTCATCGCCACGTTTTACAATCATCACCAGTGTGCCTTTGGGCAGGTTCATGTCTTTCAGGGTATCTGCCTGGTCCAGCATTTCTTGTGTAATGGTCATATCGTGCAGGTTGGAGTCAATCTCTTCGGGCAGCTCAACTCCGAAATCATTTCCGGTCTTTTCCAGCGGGGTGGAGAGGCCCAGCAGCCGGGCTACCCAGGAGACTGTGGTACCCTGGATGATCAGTGAGACGATGGTTATGAAAAATACGATGTTGAAGATGACATGGGCACCGGGCACATTAGCCACCACGGGATAGGTGGCAAAGATAATGGGTACTGCGCCACGTAATCCTACCCACGATACGAATAGCCGTGACTTGAGGGTGATTCTCTTGCCAAAAGGCAGCAGGCAGAGAAAAACGCTGAGAGGACGTCCCACAACAATCATGAAGACGCCGATGAGCAATGCCACGACTGCCACTTCCAGCATCTCATGGGGGTTGACGAGCAGACCGAGGCAGAGGAACATGATGATTTGGAAAAGCCAGGTCAGTCCGTCCATAAAAGTATAAATCTCTTTCCGGTGCATGATTTTGTTATTGCCTACCATCATTCCGGCGATATACACGGCCAGGTAACCGTTACCTTTCAGCAGGTCGGTGATGGAGAAGGTGAAGAATACAAAGGACAGCAACAGGATAGGATAGAGTGCCTGGTTGTCTATATTCAGCCGGTTCAGCATAAGGATAGCCAGCTTTCCGAGGAAATAACCGGTTGCGGCACCGACAATGAACTGTATGGCAAAAGAGCCCAATATCTGGGGAACTCCCATTCCGGAGGACTGGATGAATTGAATCAGCACGATTGTCAGCATATATGCCATCGGGTCGTTACTACCGCTTTCCAGTTCCAGCATGGGGCGCAGATTATGCTTCAGGTTCATTTTTTGTGAACGCAGAATGGCGAATACAGAGGCTGAGTCGGTAGATGACATAGTGGATGCAAGCAAAAGGGAGGTTATCAACGGCAGGTGGATGTTGGTCCAGCTCATGCCGGACAGCCACCAGATAAATAATCCGGTAAAGAGGGCCGTGAGCAGCACTCCTGCAGTTGACAAAACAATGCCGTGAGTCAATATGGGCTTTATCTCCGTAAACTTGGTGTCCATGCCACCGGAGAACAGAATGATGCTGAGTGCAACCATGCCGATGAACTGTGCTTCCTTGGCGTTGTGGAACTGCAATCCCAATCCGTCACTGCCGAACAGCATGCCGACGACAAGAAAAAGCAATAACGCAGGCACTCCGAAACGGTAGCCGGTCTTGCCGACAATGATGCTGACAAAAAGTAATACAGAACCTATAAGTAGTATGTTTCCTGCTGTAAATATCATAAATTCTATGCTATATAGTTTGAAATGTGATGTTTCTTATGTCTAATAGTACAAAGATATGCATTGTGTTTAACAAATACAAATCTAAAATAGTTCAATTGAACTTTAAAATAAAGGTGGTTTCTTTACTGGGCAATAAGGATAAATTTCCACCGGAAAGCCTCATTATTTGCCGGGAAATACTCAATCCAATACCGCTTCCACCCTCTTTGGTCGTAAAGAAGGGGATAAATATGTGTTCGGCAATGTCATTGGGAATGGCAGGTCCGTTGTTGGAAATTTCTATCAGTATGGCTTCCGCCTCATTGCAGTAGGCACGTATGTTGATATGTCCTTCTTTATCTGTATTTTTATCCGATTCGATGGCTTGTATGGCATTTTTCAGTAAGTTGATGACTACTTGTGATACCAGGTTCTCATCGGCATATAGAATAAGGTCGCTTGGCGCGATGTCCATATGAAAGGTGACCCGAACATCGGGGTGCTGGTGACGGGCGAGTTCGACCATCCGTCCGATAAAACTTTTTACGTAGAACAAGGATGGTTCGGGGGTGGGAATACGGGTGAATTTCCGGTATGATTCCACAAAAGAGAGCAGGCCCTTGCCCGTACTGCTGATAGTCTGCAGGCCGTTTCTGATTTCTTCTTTGGAAACTTGCGCTTCGGTCAGTCCCAGCAGTGTATCGCTCAGGGAGGTTATGGGAGTGACAGCGTTCATTATTTCGTGCGTCAGTACGCGGGTAAGCCTAATCCAGGAATCTATTTCCTTTTCATCCAGCTCGTTGTTGATGTCGTTCAAGGCGAGGATGCGCAGATGCTCTTTACGGACTGTGATGTCGCTGACGCGGACAGACATGTTTACAGTGCCTCGTTCGTTGTTGAAAGGCATTTGCAATTTGTCTCCCGGGCGGCAATTGGCAAGAAGGGACGAAAGACGCGGGTCTACGCGGTTCAGCTGGCTGACGTGGGTAAAGACATTGAGGCCCAGCAAACGGAGGGCTTCGCTGTTTTTCTGATATACGGCACCATTGTCGTTCAGGACAAGGATACCGGTATTCACGCAGTCCAGAATGAGTTCGTAGTACTTTTCTTGCTGGGCTGTTTCACTTTTCACATTATAAAGTATATGGGCAACCCGGTTCAATGCACGGTTTACGAGTCGTGCGTCGGCAGTGTTTTCCGTTTCGGAGAAGTGGATGGCATTGTCGTTGTTTTCGATGGCGTCGAGCATGAAAAGCACCTTCCGCACATGATGGCGGTATAGCCTTTGCTGCCAGTACAGGGCTATGGGAAGCAGCGCAGTGCAGAACGCGCCCCAAAATACGTCTACAGTCCACATCACCCCTGCAAGGAGTGCTACTGCCAGACTGACGGCAACGCGGAATGAATAATTAAAGGCCATACTTCTTCATTTTGTTGTACAACGTCTGGCGGGTGATACCCAGCTGTGCGGCGACGGCAGAGAGATTTCCGCTACATTTGTCGAGCGTCTTTCGTATCATCTGCATTTCCATTTCTTCGAGCGTGGATGCGGTTGCTTCGGGAGTGCCGGTTCGCCGTGCCAGCTGGAACAGTTCTGCAGGAAGGGTTTCGTTGTCACAGATGATAATGGCTTTTTCGATGGCATGTTCCAGTTCGCGGATATTGCCGTACCAGGGGTGGAGCGTAAGCTTCTCGCAGGCGCCGTCCGTCAGCTTGACGGGGGGCTTGTCATATTGCTTGCAGAAGCGGGCGATGAAAAGTTCTGCAAGGGGGATGATGTCTTCGGGCCGCTCGCGCAACGAGGGTATCTCGAGGTGTATCGTGTTGATGCGGTATAGTAGGTCCTCGCGGAATTCGCCTTTTGCCACCATCTCGGGCAGATTGCGGTTTGTAGCGCAAATCAGCCGTATGTCTACGGGAATGGGAGTGTTGCTGCCTACACGGACAATGCTGCGGCGTTGGATGGCGGTCAGCAGTTTGGCTTGCAGGTGGTAGGGGAGATTGCCTATTTCATCGAGAAAGAGGGTGCTGCGGCTGGCTGCTTCGAACTTGCCGGCACGGTCGGCATTGGCATCGGTGAAAGAGCCTTTCACGTGGCCGAACAGTTCGCTTTCGAAAAGGCTTTCGGTGACTGCACCCATATCCACACTTACCATGTCCTGCCGGTTGCGCGGTGAAAGGGAGTGGATTTCGCGTGCCAGCATCTCTTTACCGGTGCCGTTCTCGCCCGTAATAAGAATATTGGCATCGGTAGAGGCCACTTTTTCCACCAAGAGGCGAAGTTGCTGCATGGCGGAGCTGTTTCCCCAATACATGTTGCGGATATCCGCAAACGGGTGGCTGCTTTCTGCCGTACGCCTGGCATTTGGGCCGTTGGCCGGAGATTTTGTTTCAGAAGCCGATACGGCATTCAGCAAGGTTTCCACCAGTTTCTGGTTGTTCCAGGGTTTCACGACGAAGTCTGTGGCTCCTTCCTTGATTCCCCGTACGGCAAGGTCAATGTCGGCATAAGCGGTGAACAGCACTACGGGCAGGGTGGGACATTGCTTCTTTATTTCATGGAGCCAGTATAGTCCCTCGTTGCCGGTATTGATGCCCGAGGTGAAGTTCATGTCGAGAAGAACCACTTGCCATGACTTTTCCCGCAATACGCTGGGCAGGGTTACGGGAGAGGGAAGTGTGATTATCCCTTCAAAATATGGCTTCAACAAAAGCTGCAAGGCGGTAAGTACGCCTCGGTTATCATCGACAATCAGGATGTTTCCATTTTTTTTTGCCATAAACTATTTCTGTTTTCTGCAGGCAAAGTTAATGATTTATCTGCATTATATTCGGTAAATCTCTCAGTTTTCAAAGTATTAAGATTCTCCTTCTCATTTAGCAAATCCTTATGCCGCTTTATTTTATATTTTTGCTTACTAAGAATTAATCGTCCGACAGCTGTCGGACGATAATTCAACAACTGTCGGACGATAATATAACGATTGTGGGACGAATAGATTTAAGTAAAACAGAAATTAGTTGGCAGCAACTTCAGTAAGAGTTCATGGCGGTACTGAAAAAAGAACTTATAGCAGTTGCAGTTTGATGCCAAACGACAAGCTCAGATAATCCTTGGGTTTCAGATATTTGTTGGTGAAAGTGCTGACTACATATAGGTCACATGTACTTATTTCATAGAAGGAAGTGATTTCCTTGGCCGTGAACCGTCGTTGCGGGTCGATGTCGTAAGTGATGCGCTGTCCTAAGAATACATGGATGCGTACCTTGGAGGAGAAACCATAATATCCTTTAGGGTAGCGTTCCGGCTCATTGACCCAGAACTCATCGCCGAATACCGTGTTCAGATACATGCCGCAAGCCAGCGGTTCTACAGAAAAACGGCTTTGCTTGATTTGCAGGCTCCAGGGAAGGTAGTTCTGCTTGACGGTGAATGTCAGCTTGGTACGTTTGGAGTCATATTTGGGCAATACTCCGAAGAATACGTCTGTTTCCCATTGGTTTCTTCTGCCGTAATCCCATCCGGTACCGAATGACAGCAACCCCATATTGCCGGCAAACTGAATTTTGGTGTGCGTCGGAATCAAGGCCTCCCAATGCCTGTGGTAGCGGTGTACGCGGCGGTCATAACGGTTCTCTCTGGTCTGGCTTTCAATGACGGCATCCGGTTGCAGGTCCATCCATACGGTATCGTGTTCTATGATGAAGATGGTATCTCTCTCTTGTGAAAAAGCAGAAAAAGAGCATACCGACAAGAAGGCGACGGCACATGCCAGGTGATTAATAATATGCCACTTCGCGTTCATATCCGTCGGGGGTTATGGTGAATATATAGTAATTGCGGTTCTTCATGCAGTCGCTCATGTAATACATTATCCCATCTTCAAAGAGGTCTTTCTCAAAGCGATGGTGTTCGTGTGCGGATGTACAGAACTGCAGTCCGGGAAATTCCTTGATGTAACGCTGGAATACGTGTGCCACATTATTGTTGAACTCGTTGCAGAACGGGCGTATGTGCATGGACACAACGGTTTTATCGAATTCCTCTTCACGGTCGCGTATCTGTGCGGCAAGAAACTCGAAGTCGGGAATGGGGCGGGAGTAGTCAAATTCGATGGCGTTGGTATTCAGGCAGACAAACTTTACCCGTCCTGCAATGAAGGAGAAATTGGGGTCTCCGAATATTACGCGATAAGTCTCTTCGCCCGTGCCCAGGCAGTCGTGATTGCCGAGAAGTACCACATAGGGTATCTTGAGTTTGTTCATAATGTCCCGTTGCCAAAGGAACTCGTTTGTTACACCGAAGTCACTGACGTCTCCGCCATGAATGACGAAATCTATGTCGTCCCGCTTGTTGAGGTGGCTTACAAAGTCGTCGGTCTCGTCATACCAGCGCTGGGAGTCACCCATTGTTACGAACCGGATTGTTGTCTTGTTTTGGCAGTTCTGCTCTATTTGGGCAATGTTGTGGGCATTGACATCGGTTTCACCGCTGATGTGTACATCGTAAGGGTGATAATCTATCATGTCGCAGCCGGCCATGAGCAGGCATAGGAATGAAGGATATAAGAGTTTGGGGAATTTCATGTGCAGGTGCTTCATATTACGTTTATACTCTATCTATAGAAAACGGTGTACAAAGGTAAAGTTTTCATTCTTATGGATTCTTTTCTAATTTCCTTTTTTTTTGTTCTATGAGGCTGAACAGAGATTCGGCCTCTGTCTAATTTTTAGACGGGAGTGTCTAAAAATTAGACACTTTTTTCTTCTTTAATTATGAGATGTATGCTGATAATCAGGTTTGTGCATTCTTTGGCACGCTTTCTGCAATATAGAAAGCAAGAAAATATATCTAATAAACGATAAACGGAATGAAACAAATCTATTATGTAATTCAGACTTTACTGCGGGGACGCGGTTCGAATATCATCAAGGTCATTTCTTTGGGATTGGGATTGACGATGAGTATTCTGCTTTTCTCCCGCGTGGCATATGAACAGAGTTTTGACACTTGCTTCAAGGATTATGATAACTTGTATCAGGTATGGTCGATATTCTCGGTGAAAGGAGAGAAGTTTGAGCCTCAGGAGTGGAATTGCGGTCCCGTGGCAGGGGCCATTTTGGAGAACTTCCCCAAAGAGGTGGAGTCGGCAGTAAGTTTGAGCACGTCTATGGTATCTGCTCCTCTTTACAATGGAAGCGTGCGTCTTGATGACAGGAAGATTGCAGCCGATTCGCTGTTCTTCCGTACTATGGGCATCGACGTCCAGAACGGCAATCCCGAAAAGGACTTGGTGCAGAAGGATATTATTTTCTTGAGTGAACGCTTTGCAAGGAAAGTGTTCGGTGAGGAGAATCCCATAGGGAAAACGCTTAATTATGACCATCAGTTTGACCTGACGGTGAAGGGAATCTATGCCAATTTGCCTGAGAACGCCACAATCAATCCGGAAGCGGTTATCTCGATGCCTACCTTGTGGAGCCGCAACTGGAATAACTACTCGTGGAGCGGGGGAGACAGTTGGGTAGAGTTTATCCGTTTTCGTCCCGGTGCCGACAAATCTGTTGTCAATGCGCGTATTGATGCCATGATAGACAAATATCGCCCGGCAGAAGATAAGAAAGAGTACGGCTACACGGCTTTTGTGCAGCCCATCCGTGATACATACCGCAATTATGATGATGTGCAGCGGATGCGTGTCATCATGAGCATTCTTGGTTTTGCCATTCTTTTCATTGCGGCGTTGAACTATGTGCTGATTTCCATTTCCTCTTTGAGCTACCGCGCCAAGTCGGTAGGCGTACATAAATGCAGCGGTGCGAGCGGTGGCACGGTTTTCAGCATGTTTTTGCTGGAAACGGGTATCATCATTGTGGCGGCATTGCTGCTGATGGCGTTGATAATGCTCAACTTCCGCGATTTTGTGGAAGACACGGTCGTTGTAAAGCTCTCCACCTTGTTGGCTCCGGAGCGTATCTGGGTACCGTTGTCGGTAGTGCTTCTGCTGTTTATAGTGGGAGGCGTGTTGCCGGGCCGGCTCTTTGCGCGTATTCCCGTGTCGCAGGTGTTCCGCCGCTATACCGAGGGGAAAAAGGGGTGGAAGCGTCCGTTGCTGTTTGTCCAGTTTGCAGGCGTGGCATTCATTAGTGGATTGATGTGTGTGGTGATGTCGCAATATCAGTATGTACTGAAAAAGGATATGGGGTATAATCCCAAGCAGATAGCCATAGGCAATGCCTACTGGTATAATGAAGCGACGCGTGACGCGGCTTATCAGTTCTTCAAGGGATTGCCCTACGTGGAAGCGGTGTCCAGCGCCAACAGTACGCCCATTAGCGGATATAGCGGTTCGATGATTCATAGTGAGAGCGGGCAGGCACTTTTCTCTTGCCGTTCTTCTTATTTCATGCGCGAGGACTTTCCTGCTTTGATGGGCATGACTATGAAGACGGGACGTATGGCGCGCGATAAAGAGGAAGTCGTGGTGAACGAGACCTTTGCCGAGATGATGCGTTGGGGAGACGACGTCGTGGGCCGTACGGTATATACCGAAGGGAATACATTCAAGGTCGTAGGGCAGTTGAAGGATTTCCAGATAGAGAGTTTCAGAACCGAGAAGATGCCTTTCATAGCCCGTGGGAACAAGAATTTTTATGGAACGGTACATGTTCGTTTGAAAGAACCCTTTACCGAAAATCTGCAGAAGTTGAACCACGATGTAGCCGAGGCTTTCCATGACCAGACCATTGACTTTACCGGTTATGAGAAAAGGATAGAGAACAGCTATAATTCTGTCCGTGTATTCCGCAATGCCACTTTGATGGCGGCAGTGACCATGTTCTTCATCATGCTGATGGGACTGATTGGTTATACCACCGACGAGGTGCGCCGCCGCAGTAAGGAGATTGCCATCCGTAAAGTGAACGGGGCAGAGGCTTCCGGTATCTTGGAAATGCTGTCGAGGGATATACTTGTGGTGGCGGCTCCGGCAGTTGTCATCGGTACGGTATTGGCATGGTATGTCAACGGAATGTGGATGGAACAGTTTGCGGAGCGTATTCCCATCAGTTGGGCAGTATACGTACTGGTAGTGATGGTCAATTTGGTGATTATCGTAGCCTGCGTACTTTGGAAGTCCTGGCGGATAGCGAACGAGAATCCGGTGAATAGTATTAAGAGCGAATAAAACAATATTAAAACATTAAATATCATGATTGAGATTAACAACATCAGCAAAGTATTCCGTACTTCGGAAGTAGAGACGGTAGCATTGAATCACGTAAACCTCGATGTAAAGGAGGGAGAGTTTGTAGCCATTATGGGGCCGTCCGGTTGCGGCAAATCCACCTTGCTGAATATTCTGGGACTGCTGGACAATCCTACTGAGGGCAGTTACAAGCTACTCGGCCAGGAAGTGGCGGACTTGAAAGAAAAGGAACGTACACGCGTACGTAAGGGGAAACTGGGATTCGTGTTCCAGAGCTTCAACCTGATAGACGAACTGAACGTCTACGAGAATGTGGAACTTCCCCTTACGTATCTTGGCGTAAAGGCGGGTGAACGTAAGCGTATGGTAGAGGATATACTGAAAAGAATGAACATCAGCCACCGTGCCAAACACTTCCCGCAACAGCTTTCCGGCGGTCAGCAGCAACGTGTGGCGATAGCCCGTGCGGTCGTAACCAATCCCAAGCTGATACTCGCCGATGAGCCTACCGGTAACTTGGACTCCAAGAACGGAGCTGAGGTGATGAATCTGTTGACAGAGCTGAATAAAGAGGGTACTACGATTATTATGGTGACCCACAGCCAGCACGACGCCTCGTTTGCACACCGCACGATACATCTTTTCGACGGTAGTGTGGTGGCAAGTGTGGCAGCGCAGGATTTGTAACGGACTTTTAAAACAACTTCCATGAGACAACTATATTACACTCTCCAGACATTGATACGAGGAAAAGGCTCCAACCTCATCAAGATTGTTTCTCTGGGACTGGGGTTGGCAGTCAGTATCCTCATTTTTTCCCGTCAGGCATTCGAGCTCAATTATGATACCTGCTACAAGGACTATGAGCGTTTGTGTCTTGTCAAAACAGTATGGCATTACAACAACGAGTATCATCCTTCGCACATAACTCTTGGACCGGTGGCTGGTACTATTGCAGAAAACCTGCCTGACGAGGTGGAGAGTGTTACCGTCACCCAGCAATGGTGGAGCAATTCGGCTTGGTTTGCCAATGAACGCCGTTTCCAGACCAATGCCATGACGGCCGATTCTTGTTTCTTTGCCACTATGGGCATTGATGTTGTCAGTGGAGACCCTCGCGAGCTGAATAATCCGGAGGTAGTCTTCATCAGCAGGGAGCTGGCCGGCAGCATGTTTGCCGATAAGAATCCCATCGGGCAGACGGTGGTCTATAACAAACAGATGCCAATGACCGTGAAGGGCATTTTTGAGGATTTTCCCGAAAACTCCAGTTTTTATGGAAGCGGTGTCGTGATGTCTTTGGCTACCTCCTTCAAGCATCATTGGGGATACTGGGGATGGGGAGGTGGAGACAGCTATATGTCCTTTGTCCGTCTGCGCCCGGGGGTGCAATTGGACGATGTGAACACCCGAATAGAGAAACTTGCCGAGCAGGTGCGCAAGAGCGATGATGTGTTTATCAGTCTGGTTCCGATAAAGGACTACCGTATGGAATTTGGTATCAGTACCATGCGTATGGTATGGATTCTGTTGACGCTGGGAACCGCCATACTTTTTATTGTGGCGATGAATTATGTGCTTATTTCCATCTCAGCCATGAACCGTCGTGCCAAAGCTATAGGCGTACATAAATGTAGTGGGGCAAATACGGGAACTATTTTCGGTATGTTCTTATGGGAGACCGGAGTCATCATGCTTTTTTCCTTGCTGCTTGTAGCGCTGCTTCTATTTAATTTCCGTGAGCCGTTGGAGGACATGCTCGACGTTAGTCTTGCCGGTCTTTTCTCTTGGGAAAACATTTGGGCACCGCTTTCAGTGATAGTCATTTTGTTTATGATAGGCGGCATGTTGCCCGGGCAGCTTTTTGCCCGCATTCCGGTGACGCAGGTTTTCCGCCGGTACACCGAAGGCAAGAAAGGCTGGAAACGTCCGCTCTTGTTTGTGCAGTTTGCCGGTACCTCCTTTATTTTCGGCTTGTTGGGGTTGGTGCTTATGCAGAGCCATTACATCACCAATAAAGAACGTGGATTCGATTACCACCGGGTGGCTTATGCTTCGGGCGTATCCTTTGACTCGGATGCGGAAAGCGATGCCAATCGTAGTGTGATGCTTTCTTTGCCTTATGTGGAAGATGGAGCTTGTAGCAGTAATCTTCTTACAGACGGATTGAGCGGAGAAGGGGTTACGACTGATAACGGGCAGTGGATGAGCATGCGTTGGGTGGAATTTGGCAAGGACTATGCCCCGTTTATGAAGTTGGAATTTGCGGAAGGCAAGAATATGGATGCCCCTGGGCAGATATTGGTCAATGAAACATTTTTGAAAATGATGCATTGGGAAGATAAACCGATAGGCAGGCAAGTGCGCAACGGCGATCGCATAGCGGGCAATATTGTAGGTGTACTGAAAGACTTTGCCACATCCAATGCCGCTTATGTGGCGGTGCAACCTATGTATGCAACTTATCTTGACCGATTTTCCGGAAACATCCAATTACGTCTGAAAGAGCCTTTTGACGATAACCTCAAGCGTTTGAATGAAGACATGGAAAAGCTGTTTCCCACCCGTGACATTGTATTTTCCTCGTTCCAAAAGGTCATTGACGACCAGAACAGTACCGTCACGGATTTCCGTAATGCAGCTTTACTGGCTGCCATAACCATCCTTTTTGTTACGTTAATGGGGTTGATTGGCTACATCAATGACGAGATACAACGCCGCAGCAAGGAAATTGCCATCCGTAAAGTGAATGGTGCGGAAGCGTCATCCATTCTCCGGCTTTTCTCGAAGGATATATTCTGGATATCCTTGCCGGCCGTTTTTCTTGGAGGGCTGGGAGCCTGGTATATAGGCGGTGTCTGGATAGAGCAGTTTGTGGAGGGAGTGGATTTTGGTATCTGCGGATTCTTGCTTATTGCATGCATTGTACTATTGCTCATCATCGGTTGTGTAGTATTCAAGGCATGGCGGATTGCCAATGAGAATCCGGTAGACAGTATCAAGAGTGAATAAAGAATAACTTCAGGAAATTATGATGAGTAGTCACATTTATTATACATTGCAAAGTTTATTGCATAGACAGGGGACCAATGCCATTAAAATCGTATCGTTAGCATTGGGACTGTTGATGTCCGTATTCCTATTTGCGCGGATTGCATTCGAGTTGAATTTTGATAGCTTTTATCATGATCCGGATAACCTTTATATTGTGAAGACGGGTTGGATGAAGAATGGTGTATTGGAAGGAGGAGAGAGTTTCTACACCATTATTCCGATTCCTGGCATTATAGCTGAAGAATTTTCAGATAAGGTGCAAGGGGCTACGGTCAGTTGTTCACTATTCGATGACGATTATAAGTTGGGTAACCGTCCGTTGGAATTGAAGACAGTGATTGCTGATACGCTCTATTTTTCTGTTCTCGGTTTGGATGTAGTGAAAGGAAATCCGCAGGATTTAGCGAATCCAGATGTAGTTTTCCTTTCAGAAACGGCAGTACGGCAGGTATTTGGTGATGAAAATCCCATAGGTAAGACTGTGTCATACGATTTCTGGGGGCATGAAGCTACTTTGCTTGTTAAAGGTATTTTTCGGGATGTTCCTTTGAATACTTCTTTGTATAAGCGTCCCGAAGCAGTTGTGTCTTTCTCGAATATAGAGAAGTACACGCAGTGGGGAATGGGATGGCAGAGTGGTGGGAATTATGACGGTTTCGTTCGGTTACGCAGTCCGCAAGATGCCGATTGGTTGAACGAACGGATATCAGCGGCTGTCGCACGGCACTTGCCATCGGATAGCGGGCTGGAACTGTCGGTCCATATTGTACCTATCTGCAGTGTGCATCTGGGTGAAGCGCAAGTCCGCAAAATGGTTTGGATTATGTTTTTCTTGGGTGCTGTGTTACTTTTCACCACGACGTTGAATTATGTATTGATTTCCATTTCTTCGTTGACACAACGTGCCAAAGCGATAGGCGTACATAAATGTAGTGGTGCATCAGGTGGCAGTATCTTCTGTATGTTTCTGGTGGAAACGGCGATAGTAATAAGTGCGGCATTGTTGGTAGTCGGAATATTGGTTTATGTCTTCCATGAGCGGATGGAGGAGTTGGCGGCAGTCCCTCTTGCCGTATTGTTCGATTGGCAGCATTTATATGCGCCTTTGGCGGTAGTGGCGGGCTTGTTTGTTTTTGGAGGATGCTTACCTGCCATGCTCTTTGCCCGTATTCCCGTGACGCAAGTATTCAGGCGTTACACTTCCGGCCGCAGGGGATGGAAGCGGGTATTGCTCTTCGTACAGTTTATGGGTGCAGCATTCATTATAGGTATGATGCTGATGGTGTTCTTGCAATACCGCTATATGGTAGGGCGCGACCGTGGTTGGCGACCGGAACGTGTAGTGTCTATCTTCCAGAGAAAAGTGAATGCTGATCTGTTACGTACACAACTTCGTAACTTGCCCTATGTAGAGGCGGTTGCCTCGGCCGAACGCTCTATAACGGGCTTTGGAGCCAATCGCCCGATACTTGACGCTCAAGGCAACGAGATGTTCTATCCGCGTAATTCGTGGTTCGATAGTGACTACTTGCCTTTTATCGGTTTGAAATTGAAAGAGGGACATAACCTCACTGGGAAACACCAACTGCTGGTCAACAGCACGTTCTGTGAGAAAATGCATTGGACGGACAGCCCCATTGGCAAGCAGGTGAATGATTATGGTACGGTGGTAGGTTTGTTGGATAGTTTTGCATTTGTCGGCTGTACCAACGACAGTGAAGCCGTTATGATAGAATGGTTTGAAGGTACCGCATTTTGTCTGGAAGCCCGTCTTAAAGAACCGTTTGATGACAACCTGCGCCAACTGAATGAGGAAATGAGCCGTCTATATCCACAAGATGACCTTGTGTTCCGTTCTATGGAGCAAATGTTGGGCAATTATGCCGAATCTGTACGTGTCTTCCGCGATGTCACTTTATGGGCATCTGTCACCATTCTTTTTATCATTTTAATGGGGCTGGTGGGATATGTGGATGATGAAATACGTTTACGTTCCAAAGAGATTGCCATTCGTAAGGTGAATGGAGCGGAAACATCCGGTATATTGCGATTGCTGTCGCGTGATGTGCTTTGGATTGCCATACCGTCTGTAGTGCTTGGAACACTTGGAGCTTATGAGGTAGGGCAAATCTGGATCAGTCAGTTTAGTGATGTGGTACTACTGCCTATCGTCGGATATATCAGTATCGGCTTTTTGTTGCTTGCATTTATCGTGGGATGTGTAGTGATGAAATCATGGCATGTTGCCAACGAAAATCCGGTAAAGAGCATCAAGAGTGAATAAGATACTTTCCCACTTGGATGGCTTGCTCAAGGTAAACACATCATGCGTTTGGGGTGTATGGATGATGTGTTTTCCGGGATCCACCGTTAATCTTTCGTAAATCTACTCTTGACAGATAATCGGGTATTATATATCCATAAAGCTATAACAGCCGTTACAAAAGCAAAGAAGTCCGATACCGGCATACATATCCAGATGCCGTCCAGCCCAAAGTAATGCGGGAATATCAGTAGTCCCGGCAACAGATACAGTAATTGGCGTGTCAGCGATAAGAAGATACTGATTTTCGCTTTCCCGATGCTTTGGAAGAAATTGCCGATGACAATCTGTGCGCCTACCAGCGGGAATATGGCTACGGCAATGCGTACGCCTCTGGAAGCAATATCTATCAACTCTTCATCACTGGTAAAGATGGCAGATATGGCATGGGGGAACAATTCGCAGATAAGGAAACCTGTACTGGTGATACATACTCCGGCAATGATGGTCAGACGCAGGGTAGCCTTCACACGGTCGTGTTTTTGCGCACCGAAGTTATAGCCTACAATCGGTTGCATTCCCATCGTCAGCCCCAATACAATCATTACATAGAGTACCAGCAGTCGGTTGATAATGCCATATGCCCCGATGGCCATATCGCCTCCGTACTGTTGGAGGCTGTTGTTTACGATAATCACAATGACACATGCCGTAACATTCATTAGGAACGGTGACATACCGATGGATAATATACTGCTGATGATGCGTTTTTTCATCTTCCAGAACCCCCGTTGCAGACGTACCACACTTGTCTTTTGCAGGAAATGGCTTACTACCCACACCATGCCGATGAACTGCGAGATGACCGTTGCCGTTGCAGCTCCCCGTATTCCCCAGTCAAATTGGAAGATGAAAATGGGAGCGAGGATTATGTTACAGACTACCGTTACCATAGACGTAAGCATCGCTTTCTTGGGATATCCCGTGGCACGCATGATATTGTTTAGGCCAATCATGGTATAAGTGACGGGGGTACCCAGTAATATCACCTGCATGAAGTCGCGGGCATATGGCAACGTATCATTGCTGGCACCGAAGAAGCGCAGAATATCATCCAGGAATATGAATGAGATGCCGCCGAATATGAATGCATTGACCAGGCAGAACATCAGTGTGTTTCCCAGGACTTCGGTAGCTCCGTCCAGGTCTTTCTGTCCCAGCCGGATGGATGAAATGGTAGAGCCGCCTGCCGATACCATCGTACAGAAAGCCACGACCAGATTCATCAGAGGGAAAGTTATGGCAAGTCCGGCAATGCCCATAGGACCTACGCCATGACCGATGAAAATGCTGTCGATGATGTTGTACAACGAAGTAATCGTCATGCCTATAATGGCCGGAATGGAATACTGCACAAGCAGTTTGCCAATGCGCTCGGTTCCTAATATATGCGGGTTGTTCATTTGATATGAGTCAATTAAGGAGTGCAAAGATAAGAAATATTTGTTTGGTTCGCAGATTATTCTCACCTTTGTGCACTATAGTGTTTTGGTATTAACAGATTTAGGTAAAAGAAAGTTTATGGACACAACAAAAGCAACCGCCGTACTTTTTGATTTCGACGGCGTGGTGGTAGACACGGAGACACAGTACAGTCACTTCTGGCATGAAATGGGAAAGCTGTATTTGGGTATGGATGATATTGAAGGTAAAGTGAAGGGCCAGACGCTGGTCTATATTTATGACACCTTTTTTCCGGGCATGGTGAAGGAGCAGACTGAAATTACAGAACGGTTGAACCGCTTTGAACAGGAAATGTCATTCGACTTTATTCCCGGAGTGCTTGATTTCATTGCCGACCTACACCGGAATGAGGTGAAGACTGCCGTAGTGACCAGCTCCAACGAAGCGAAGATGGCAGCTGTCTATCGGGTTCATCCCGAAATAAAGACTCTTTTCGACCGTATCCTTACGGCCGAGATGTTTACGGCTTCCAAGCCTGCACCGGATTGTTTTCTGTTGGGTATGGAGGTTTTCGGCACAACTCCCGACACCACATATGTATTCGAGGATTCCTTCAACGGGCTGAAAGCCGGCATGGCTTCAGGAGCTACCGTTATAGGGTTGGCAACCACCAATTCCCGTGAAGACATAGCCTCGTTGTGTCATTATGTATTGGATGACTTTCAGGGTTTCACTTACGATAAATTAACTCAATTGCACAAGTAATCAGAAAAAGGATTACCTTTGCGCCGAAAATTAAATTGAGTAATTGTAAATTGCCAAATTGTAAATACTATCATGGGTTATATTTCAGACGACACTCGTAAAGTGACTACACATCGCCTTGTTGAAATGAAGCAAAGAGGCGAAAAGATATCAATGTTGACATCTTATGACTATACTATGGCGCAGATTGTAGACGGTGCCGGTGTAGACGTGATTCTGGTGGGAGATTCCGCTTCCAATGTAATGGCAGGCAATGTCACCACGCTTCCCATCACGCTCGACCAGATGATTTATCATGGCAAATCCGTGGTTCGCGGTGTGAAGCGTGCTATGGTCATCGTCGACATGCCTTTCGGCTCTTATCAGGGCAACGAACTGGAGGGATTGGCTTCCGCTATCCGTATTATGAAAGAAAGCCATGCCGACGCCCTCAAACTGGAGGGAGGCGAGGAAATCATCGGTACGGTGAAACGTATCCTTAGCGCCGGTATTCCTATCATGGGACATCTCGGACTGATGCCCCAATCCATCAATAAGTATGGAACATATACTGTCCGTGCCAAGGATGATGCTGAAGCTGAGAAACTGGTACGCGATGCGCATTTGTTGGAAGAAGCCGGATGCTTCGGACTGGTATTGGAGAAGATTCCTGCCGCATTGGCTGCCCGCGTGGCAAGCGAGCTGACTATACCCGTTATAGGCATCGGTGCCGGTGGCGATGTGGACGGCCAGGTGTTGGTGGTTCAGGATATGCTGGGTATGAATAACGGTTTCCGTCCTCGTTTCTTGCGTCGCTATGCTGACCTGCATACAGTGATGACGGATGCCATCAGCCGTTATGTATCTGATGTGAAGAACTTAGATTTCCCGAATGAGAAAGAACAGTACTAACAAACTTATGACACTCAATTTTTGGCGGATGTGTACGGCAAATCTGTTGCTGTACATATCCGTCTATATGCTTTTTCCTTTGCTCCCTTTTGTGATGGGAGAGCAGTTGGGTGTTTCCGTCGGACAGGCGGGCAGCATGTTTCTGGTTTTTGCGGTGGCCATGTTTGCTGTCGGTCCTTTTCATGCCTATCTGGTCGATGAATATAAAAGGAAGCACGTGCTCCTTTACTCCACACTCATTATGCTGGCGGCTGTTCTGGGATATGCCTTTGTGGATGGTTATACGAAATTTCTGCTGCTTGCCGCTGTGCAGGGAGTATGTTTCGGGCTGGCAACCACAGCGGGCATTACGGTGGCCATCGACATAACGACTTCCACACGCCGCAGTGCAGGAAACATGGTATATGCATGGGCTGCATGCTTGGGCATGCTGGTGGGTGTTATGTTGGGCATTGGAATGTATAAGATGTATGGTTTCCGTATGGTGACCTATCTGTCCGTAGCGGCCGGACTGGCCAGCATATTTTTCGCATCGAGGGTATATGTGGCTTTCCGTGCTCCGATAGGCGTGTCGCTGTGCAATATGGACCGTTTCTTATTGCCGCGTGCATGGGTACCTGCCATCAATATGCTGCTGATTGCTTTTGTACCGGGAGCATTGCTACCGCTGATGTTTGTGGGCGATTATTGGTCATTGGCGGCATTGGCTGTACTGGTGTTCATTACAGTCCCGTTCATGAAGATGTTTGTCAAATTGTCGCACCACTGCCAGCGTGGAACGGCAAACACCACTTGCCATTTGTTTATGGAAGCAGGGCTGCTGGTGGGCATGGCTGTGGCTTGCCACCTGATGGACAGAGTACAGATATACCATGTGGCATCTGTTGCTGCTATGCTTGCCGTATTTTTCTTTGTGCTGCTGACCTATCCTTATTATAAGAAGAAGCGGGTGAGGTAAGGGATAAATACAATCAATCCTATAATGGCCGCCGTTGCAGCACATACCAATACTGCTCCGGCGGCTATGTCTTTTACTTGCCCTGCAATGGGATGTCGTTCCGGAGAAACCAGGTCTACCAGCTTTTCAATGGCGCTATTGAACAGTTCAGCTGCTATCACCACTCCGATGCAAAGAATAACAATCATCCAATCGATTCGGGTAATCTCCAATAAGAATCCGGCAATCACCGTAACCACCGTGGCAATCAGATGGAAGCTCAGGTTCTGTTCTTTTCCTATGCAGCACCGGATACCTTTCCAGGCATATCCGAAACTGCGCAACTGCTTTTTAAAGTCGTACTTCATGGATTATAGTTGTCATTTAATTCCTTGAAACTTGTTTCACTCCCTTTACCGTCCTTAGTTTTTTGACAAGTGCTTCCAAATGTCCCGTGTCGCTTACCATGATGGTCAGCGTTCCGGAAAACAGCCCGTCATGCGAGTCAATACCGATGCTTCTCAAGGTAATACCCGTTTCTTTGGAAATGATGGAAGTGATGTTGGTCACGATGCCGATGTCATCGTGTCCCACTACGCGCAGGGTGATGGGGTACTGTGTACCTTGTGACTTTCCGGCCCAGCGTGCTTTCACGATACGGTAGCCGAAACGTGAGTGCAAATCACTGGCATTGGGACAATCGCAACGGTGTATCTTGATACCTCCCGTCACACTGACAAAGCCGAATACATCATCTCCATAGATGGGATTGCAGCAGCGTGCCAACTTGAAATCTAATCCTTTCAGATTTTGGTCAATGACCAGTACATCTTCTTTAGTACCTATCTCTTCCGGTATGCCTTGTTGAAGGTTATAGCCTTCAGCACTGCGGTAGACAATATCGTCGCGCGTATCATTTTCCCGTCTTTGCTGTTCCTGGTATTTGTCTATAATCTCGTTGACATCCAGCACTTCATCGGCAATGGCCTGGTAGAAGTCTGTCACTACCTTGAAGCCGAGGCGCTTGATGAGGCGCATCATGGTTCCTTCATCATACTCTATCTTCCGGTTCTTGAACTTGCGTTCCAGGGTTTCCTTAGCGAAGGCGTGCTGGCGTGCAGCCATTTCCTTCAACGCCTGGCGTATTTTGGTACGCGCCTTAGAGGTGGTTACGATGTTCAGCCAGTCCTGCTTGGGTGTCTGCGTATTCGATGTCATTATCTCTACTTGGTCACCGCTATGCAGCATTTGCTTCAACTGTACATTTTTGCCGTTCACTTTGGCACCGATGCATTTGCAACCTAGTTTGCTGTGAATATGAAAAGCAAAATCGAGCACGGTGGAGCCTTTAGCAAGTTTGAACAAATCGCCTTTCGGGGTAAACACAAATACCTCGTCTTCGTACAAATCCAGTTTGAACTGGTCCATCGTTTCCAGTCCGTTGCTGTCCGAGCTCTCTAAGGCTTCGCGTACGGAAGTCAGCCATTCGTCAAGACCAGATTCACCTTTCACTCCTTTGTATCGCCAATGGGCGGCCAGGCCTCGTTCGGCAATATCATCCATGCGTTCGGTACGTATTTGTACTTCCACCCATTTGCCTTCGGGACCCATCACGGTGATGTGCAGTGACTCATATCCGTTGCTTTTAGGTACGGACAGCCAGTCGCGTAGCCGTTTCGGGTTAGGCTGGTACATATCTGTTACGATGGAGTAGGCCTGCCAACATTCCAGTTTCTCCTTGTCCAGGCAAGAGTCCAGAATAATGCGGATGGCAAACAAGTCATACACGCCTTCGAAGGGGCATTTCTGCTTCTTCATTTTCTGGTAGATGGAGTGGATGGACTTGGTGCGTCCTTTAATATGGAACTTCAGTCCGGCTTCTTCGAGCTTCTTCTGTACCGGTGCAATGAAGGCGGCAATGTACTTGTCACGCGATGCCTTGGTCTCATTCAGTTTTTCCTTGATATGGTAGTAAACTTCCTTTTCTGTATATTTCAATGAGAGGTCTTCCAGTTCCGACTTCAATTTGTACAGACCCAGCTTATGGGCAAGGGGCGCATAGAGATAGGCCGCTTCGTTGGCTACCTGCCGGCGGGCTTCATCGTTCTTGCAATCTTTTATCTGCCGCATGATGTTTACGCGGTCGGCAATCATAATGAGAATGACACGCATGTCCTCGGCGAAAGTCAGCAACAAGTTGCGGAAATTCTCGGACTCGATGGTAGGGCTTTTGGAATAAAGTTCGTTTACACGTATCAATCCCCGGATGATGCCTGCCACGTCCTCGCCATAAATTTGCTCTACTTCTTGGGCGGTGCAAGTACCGCAGCGCACGGAGTCGTGCAGCATGAGCCCCAGGATAGAAGCACGCTTCATTCCGATTTCTTCCGCTACAATGACAGCCGTCTGCATATCTTTGATGACGGGATTCAAACCGAATATATCACGCTGGATACGGTTGTTCTGTATAGTGTTGACAAGATGTGTTTTCAGCTTTTTGCAGTCCCCCTTCTGGAGGGTTTCTCCGGAAAGTTGCAACAGTTTGCGGTAGAGCGAGAAGAGTAAATCTTTCTCTTTAGTAGTGAAAAATTCATCAGTTTCCATAATCGTCCGTATTTTATGCTTCAAAGGTAAGTTTTTTCTTCATTTTCTTGACGGCAGTTCTGCTTTTTTTGTATTTTTGGGCATGAATTAATAAAACAAGATATTATGATAACACCGCAAGACAAAGAGTTGCTCGAAAATAAAGGCATCTCCGAAGAACAAATAGCCGAACAGTTGGCTTGTTTTGAAAAGGGTTTTCCATACTTGAAACTGTCTGCCGCTGCTTCTGTAGAGAAGGGGATATTGGCTCCGGATACGGATGAACAGAAGAAATACCTGGACGCTTGGGAGGCATATACACAGACCGATAAGGTGGTAGTGAAGTTTGTACCGGCTTCGGGTGCTGCTAGCCGTATGTTCAAAAACTTGTTTGAGTTTCTTGGAGCAGATTATGAT
>OGYF01000368.1_pt1 | contig 48274 bp, 41 predicted proteins | sample 1576451 | NCBI WGS metagenome assembly OGYF01 (sample SAMEA3541505, study PRJEB24748) | human gut metagenome | biome: human gut; feature: human-associated habitat; material: faeces | place: China | collected 2012
AGAAAGTGTCCGTATCTTGCAATGCCCGTTTTTTCACCCAAGGCTTTCGCGATCGCTTCTCCCATGACGATACCGATATCTTCGATGGTGTGATGGCAGTCCACTTCCGTATCCCCACTGACCGCAGCCGTCAGATCAAAAAGACCATGGCGGGCAAATCCATCCAACATATGGTCGAAAAATCCAATCCCTGTTGCAATGCTGGTTTTCCCAGTTCCATCCAGGCCAAGGGTCAGCTGGATCTGTGTCTCTTTTGTCCTTCTTTCACAAGTGGCTGTCCGTTTCATCTGTCTTCCTCCTGCTCTTCGAATCTGACATGGACTGAGTTGGCATGGGCTGTCAGCCCCTCCGCCCTGGCAAATGTCTCCACCTCTTTGTGGACTTTATCAAGCGCCTCTTTTGAATATGCGATGATACTGGATTTCTTAATAAAATCATCCACCGAAAGGGGCGAAAAGAATTTGGCAGTCCCGTTGGTGGGAAGCACATGATTGGGCCCTGCGAAATAATCTCCCAAGGGTTCGCTTGCGTAAGCGCCAAGGAAGATGGCCCCCGCGTTGCGGATCTTGGTCATCACCTCATAGGGATCTTTTGTCTGGATCTCCAGGTGTTCTGAGGCGATCTCATTTGCAATATCGATGGCTTCATCCATGGTATCCGCCACCAGGATATACCCGTAGTTATCCAGAGATTTGCGGATGATCTCCGCTCTGGATAAGACAGCCAGGAATCCATCCACTTCTTTCGAAACCTGTTCTGCCAGAGCCTGGCTGGTAGTCACTAAAATGGCGGAAGCCAGCTCGTCATGCTCTGCCTGGGAAAGCAGGTCCGCCGCCACGTATCTGGGATCAGCCGTTTCATCCGCGATCACTAGGATCTCACTGGGCCCCGCGATAGCGTCGATGCTCACATGGCCGTACACCGCCTTTTTAGCCAGAGCCACATAAATATTTCCAGGACCTACGATCTTATCTACTTTGGGGACAGACTGTGTCCCATAGGCCAAAGCGCCAATTGCCTGGGCGCCGCCAACTTTATAAATGGCCGCGGCGCCTGCTTCATGGGCCGCCACCAAAGTGGTAGGCGTTACTTTCCCGTCTTTGCCGGGGGGAGTTACCATCAGGATTTCCTCCACTCCCGCCACCTTGGCCGGAAGGATATTCATGAGAACAGAAGAAGGATACGCGGCTTTCCCGCCCGGAACATAGACGCCTACCCGCCGAAGAGGCGTCACCTTCTGCCCCAGGATGCTGCCATCCGGCTTACTGTCAAACCAACTGTATTGTTTCTGCTTGGCGTGATAGTCCTCAATGTTGCGCAGGGCTTTCCGGATCACATCCAGAAGCTCTTTTGGAACCTTCTCATAGGCTTCTTCGATCTCTTCTGGCGTGACCAGGATCGTTTCCCTGGTAAGTTCCGCCCCGTCGAATCTTTTGGTATAGGCAAACAGCGCTTCATCGCCGTTTTCCCTTACGTCTCTCAGGATTTTGGCCACCTGGTCTTCATAAGCGCCATACTGGTCAGGACTTCTCTTCAGAAGATCTGTCAGCAGACCTTCCCGCGCCGATGGATCTAAGCGTTGAATTCTCATGGCATCTCTCTCCTTTTTATATCTGTGTCCGCAGTTTCATCAAAAGCTGCTGGATCCGTTCACTTTCCATCCGCATACTGACTGGATTAACGATCATTCTGGCAGACAGCGGACACACCTCTTCCAGCACTTCCAAACCGTTCTCTTTTAATGTAGAACCGGTCTCCACAATATCCACGATCACCTCGGAAAGCCCCACGATGGGAGCAAGCTCAATAGAGCCGTTTAATTTGATGATCTCCACCGTCTGATGTTTGGTATTGTAGAAGTAGTCTTTGGCGATATTGGGATATTTGGTCGCCACCCGGATCAATTCATGGTGCTGCAAAAGCGGCGCCGCTTCCTTCTTGCCGCAGACACACATGGTACATTTCCCATAACCTAAGTCCAGGACCTCATGGACTTTCCGGCCTTCTTCCAGGATCGTATCCTTGCCCACGACCCCTATGTCCGCAGCGCCGTACTCCACATACGTGGGAACATCCGGCCCTTTGGCCAGGAAGAACCGAAGACCCAGTTCTTCGTTGGTAAAGATCAGCTTCCGGGAATCCGGCTCCTTCATCTCTTCGCAGGTGATCCCGATCTTCTCAAACAGTTCCAGCGTCTGTTTCGCCAGGCGCCCTTTCCCCAGTGCAAATGTCAGATATCTCATAATTCTACTCCGTTCTGTTGTTCTCGATCACTTTCTGCTCCCCGCTTACCAGGTTGATCATGGTGATCTCTCCCGACTTCTTGATATAGATCAGATTGCCGGCGTAATACTCTTTCCCATATTCTACATACTCTTCCAGAAGCCGGTCCTTTTCTTTGCGCAGCAACTCCGTATTCTTGGCCTTATGCCGGAAATCCTTGGCCAACGCGATGGCGCTGGCTTCTCTTCCCTCATCATAGAGAATGATGTTGTTTTTCCTGGTATAGACGATCCGCAGTTTCTGCCGCATCATAGCGTTCATCAGCTCGTCGATCACGATGGCGAATCCGATAGAGGGTGATTTCTTCCCAAATTTCTCCAACAGGTGATCGTAACGGCCGCCTTTTACGATGGCGTCTCCGGTTCCGTAAGTATAGCCCCGGAAAATGATCCCTGTGTAATACCCGTAATTTCCCGTCATGCCCAGATCAAAGGTGACAAACTTCTCCACCCCGTAAAGCTTCAGGATGTTGTAGATTCGCTCCATCCGTTTGACCGCCATGATCCCGGAGGAATTGGGCGCGATATCCTTGGCGCGGGAAAGCACTTCCACGCCGCCTACCAGTTCCCCTAGAGAAACAAACGCTTCCCTGGAACTGCGTTTCACCTGGATGCTGTCCAGATATTCTTCTACTCCAAAATAATTCTTATTATTGATCAGCTCGATCACCCGCTCCTGAGCCTCTTCGTCCAGGCAGGCGTCCTCGATCAGGCTGCGGAAGAAATCTACATTTCCCACGCTCAGTTGGAATTCTTTCAAACCGATGGTCAGCATGGCCTCGATCACCAGCGCCAGCATCTCCGCATCCGCGTCCACAGAACCGTCGCCGATAAATTCCGCTCCCATCTGGGTCACTTCCCGAAGTCTTCCCTGGTAACTGGAGTGGTTGATAAAGGTATTCCCTGTATAGCACAGCCGGATGGGAAGCTGCTCATCGCCGAACAGCGTGGCTGCGGCCCTGGCTATGGACGGCGTGATATCCGGCCGCAGCGCCAGAGTATTTCCCTCTTTATCAAAGAATTTATAAAGATCTTTCGATGGAATGGTCCCGATCTCCTTGCGGAACACATCAAAATATTCAAACGTTGGGGTCTGGATATCGTGGTAGCCATAGAGATGGAAGGTTTTTTTGATCCTTCCCTCCAAAGCCAGTTTCTTTCCACATTCCACATTGTAGATATCCCGGACTCCCTCCGGAGTATGCAGTAATTTCTTCATAAGTCCTCCTGTTCGCAGATCCTCTGCGCTTTAGTATGGTAACACACAAAAGCATCTTGAATTATACGGATTTTTTTAGTCCTTGTCAAGTTCCCCTCGCAGCTCCAGATCCTGGTTTATCGCATCCAGATAGGGCACATAGCATCCCTTCTTTACTTCCATGAAAAACCTAGGGTCCAACTCCTCATACCGGAAGCTTTTCCGTCCTCCCGAAGCTCCTCTTTCCCAGAAAGACAAGACTTCCTGATAACGCATATAGTATAAGATATTGCGGGCCGAATAATAGATGATGAGGAAGGCGATCCCCCCCTGTTTCTCAAACCCGCCCATAAACCGCACCTGATGGGCATGGATATTCTGCAGCGGAAAGGTATCGGCCACACATTCTTTGGCATCAAAACAGACCGGCAGGCCCTGGACCGCCCCAATATAGTCTACCGTACTGCGCTGGTCAAAATAAGCCAGCGTAATATGGCGATGCTCCTTGTCGATCTTCACCGGAGTAATGGGGGTGGGGATCTTCTGGATCAGCGCCAGTCCCTTCTCCTGGTACCGCTCATTGGTCCGGTTGATCATATCTTCTAATGTAGAACCTCTAAGGCCTCTTGAATTCCACGTTCCCATTTTGTCTCCTTTATCAGTCTTGCAAATTCCTCCGGGACAGGCGCTGTCACTGTCTCTTGGGATAATCTTTCCAAAGGCCCTGTAAGTACCGGCATCTGGAGCTGGTAGGCGTGGAGAAGCTGGTCTTTGATCCCGTAAGCTTTTTTATATCCCTCATTCCACCTTCGGTCCCCATACTTATAGTCGCCCAGGATGGGGTGGCCTTCTCCCGCCAGATGGGCCCGGATCTGATGACTCCGCCCAGTGATCAAGTGTACCTTGAGAAGTGTCATTTCCCGACTTACCGCCAGCGGCGTGTACTCCGTCTCAATGGGAAGCGCTCCCTCCTGTTCTTTGGCCAGGATACGGACCTTATTGTTCCTCTCATCCTTGGTCAGGTACCCTCTGATATAGGCCTGTTTTGAAATAGAACCCTTCGCGAAACATAAGTAGTATTTTTTAATACTACGCTTTCTGAATAGTTCTGTCAACTCCTGGAGCCCAGCCAGAGTTTTCCCTGCTCCAATGATCCCGCTGGTATTGCGGTCCAGGCGGTTGCAGACGGCAGGCTGGAACGCCCGCAGCTCTTCCTCTCCCAACTGGCCGCTCTTACGAAGGTACCATCTCACAAATTCCACCGCCGACAGATCTTCTTTCCTGGCCCGCTGGGACAGCATTCCGGAAGGTTTGTTCAAAAACAGGACATGGGCGTCTTCATAAAGGATCTCTGGATGTTTTCCCGGAAATCCTTCTTCTGCCGGAAGGGCTTCTGAAATTCCCCGGAATTTTTCCATCGTCTCTTGGGCCAGGAAGAATTTCACCCGGTCTCCAGTTTCCAGCTTCTCGCTTCCGGAGGCTTTCTTTCCATTCAGCACGATATTCTTTTTTCGCAGCATTTTATAGAGAAAACTTCCCGGAGCCTGAGACAGATATTTCTTTAGAAATTTGTCCAGACGCTGTCCCGCTTCGTTTTCTTTGATCGTAATTTCTATCATAGGCTTACATCGATGTACTTAAGATCAGTCTTCTGATCTTACGCTCTCTCTTGCGGTTCTCCGGCTGATCCACAGAGGCGATATTGTTCATTCCTTCCACCCTGGTAATAAAGGCTGTGTAATCGTGGAAGATCTTGACGGTTACTTTCTCACACTTATTTTTCTGAAGCATTTCCTTTACATATCTGGCCGCCTTCACCTCGTCCGTCTTAGGGCTTTTGGTATATCCGCAGACGGTGTGCCCGGAGATCACAAACGCATCTACCGGCATGACTTTATCGTTGCCGGTCAGGATCGTATCATAGACTTTGGTGAGCAGAGCGGCTTTTTCCTGGATCTCCTCGAATTTCTCCGGCTCTATACTTTGATTGGGCGCCATGGTGATAAACTCTACCAGCATCTTAGCCGCCGGCAGGCAGCACACCACCGCCGCTACCGTAAATAGATTCAGTTTTGACCCGGTCTGTATATATCCCAGCACTACGAGAGCGATCACGATAGCAAATTCTCCGATCGCCCAGATCAGGTACTTGGTCTTCTGTGATTTAATATATCCTGGCTGTCCTTTTTCAATCTTCATTCTTCTTTTGCTCCTGACTGATTTATGGTTTTTAAAAATGCCGCGCACAGCCGGCCCGGAACCAGTTTCGCCCCGATACGGGCCGCCTTCATCCAGACGCCGTAGGTGGAAACCGATTTCCTTCGGACTCCGTCCAAAAGCCCCTGTCTTACCACGTCTTCCGCCGCGGCTTTTGCCGCCTTTCGCAGGCTTCCGGGAAGAACGCCTGACCGGTCAAAAAATTCCGTATCTACCGGACCCGGACAAAGGACGGTAACGGAGATCCCCCGCTCTTTCAATTCTTCTCCAAGAGCCAGAGAAAGCCGGTAGACATAAGCCTTGGCGGCCGCATAGACGGCAAATCCAGGCTGAGGCGCAAATGCCGCCGCCGAGGCGATATTTAAGATCCGGCTTCCCTTCTCCTGATAAGGAAGGCAGATCTGGATCATCCGCGTCAATGCCCGGCAGTTTATATCGATCTGGCCCAGCTGTTCCCTGCGCTCTTCCTGAACCTTTTCTTCCCATCGGTCCTCTTTCTCCTGCCAGGCAGTTCCTGCCATGTCGCCTACTTTTCCGTATCCCGCCCCGTTGACCAGCATCCGGATATCCGGGGTATGCCTGGACAATTCTCTCTCGATCCGCTCATAGATATAATCCCTCTGCAGATCTCCATCGAAGATCCTTAAAGGAATCGAAACTTCTCCTTCCAGTTCTTTCAGCCTCTGGGTCCTTCTGGCCACCACCCACAGTTCATCCAGATTCCGATAAAGCCGTGGAATCTGCCGGACAAACTCTCTGCCAAGCCCGGAGGAGGCTCCCGTAACAACTGCGATTCTCATTGTCATCATCTCCCCGCTTTCTTCTTATGGATATTTCGGATGGTCTTTTTCTTCCTATTTGGCTTCCTGTCTTTCCGGCTCTGCAAGAAGGCCTCCTTCCCCTGAATAGGTTCCTTCCCTTTGGGCCGGATCAGACAGCCTTTCCCATATCCGATCAGATCGGTCCGTCCTGCCTTCTCAAGGGCTTCCCGGACCAGCTCATAATTCTTCGGGTCCCGATACTGAATCAGCGCCCTCTGCATGGCTTTTTCATGAGGATTCTTTGGTACATAGACCGGTTTCATGTCCCTGGGATCTACCCCTGTATAATACATACAGGTGGAAAGGGTGGACGGCGTAGGATAAAAATCCTGCACCTGCTCCGGCATATACCCCAGATCTCTTAAGTATTCCGCCAGTTCTACCGCTTCTTTCAGGGTGGATCCGGGATGGGAGGACATCAGATAAGGCACCAGATACTGATCCTTGCCCAGCCTTTGATTCATCTTGCGGTAACGCCGCACAAACTCCTGATACACCCGGTTCTCCGGTTTCCCCATCCGGGTGAGCACCCAATCCGACACATGTTCCGGGGCGACTTTCAACTGGCCGCTGACATGATATTGGCACAGTTCTTTGAGAAAGGTATCTTCCGGGTCAGCCAATACATAGTCAAACCGGATGCCGGAACGTATAAATACTTTCTTTACATGGGGAAGTTTTCGAAGCTTCCGCAGAAGGGAAACATAGTCCCTGTGATCCGCCTTTAAATTCGGGCAGGGCTTCGGGAACAGACACTGCCGGTCCGGGCAGACCCCATGTTGCATCTGCTTCTTGCAGGAAGGATGCCTGAAATCAGCGGTCGGCCCTCCCACGTCATGGATATATCCTTTAAAATCCGGATCTTTGGCAAATCCTTCCGCCTCTTCCAGCAAAGAAGCATGGCTTCTGGTCTGGATGATCCTTCCCTGATGGAAGGTCAGGGCACAGAAGCTGCATCCCCCAAAACATCCCCGGTTGCTGATCAAACTGAATTTTACTTCCGAGACAGCCGGAACGCCGCCCAGCGGTTCATAAGAAGGATGGTAAGTCCGCATATAGGGATAGCTGTAAACATCATCCATCTCCTGAGTCGTCAAAGGTTTGGCCGGGGGATTCTGCACCACATAGAGATGTTCTCCATATGGCTCCACCAGACGTTTCCCGGTAAATGGATCAGTATTTTTGTACTGGGTATAAAAACTTTTTGCATAGTTTAATTTGTCCGCCTGCAGATCCTCATAAGAAGGGAGAATCTGGGCATCGTAGACTCCGTCCAGACTTTTGGTCCGGTATACGGTTCCCGGCACAAACGTAATGTCCTTCACATCCAGTCCCGCATCCAGCGCCTCCGCGATCTCGGGAATCGAATGTTCTCCCATTCCATAGGATATCAGATCCGCCCCGGAATCTAAGAGCACGGACCGTTTCAGCCGGTCTGACCAGTAATCATAGTGGGCCAGACGCCGCAGGCTGGCCTCGATCCCGCCCAGGATCACCGGCACGTCCTTGTAAGCCTGACGGATCAGGTTCCCATAGACCACCGCCGCGTAATCCGGCCGTTTTCCCATAGCCCCTCCCGGCGTGTAGGCATCCTTTTGCCGCCGCTTTTTGGACACGGTATAGTGATTGACCATAGAATCCATATTTCCGGCAGACACCAGGAATCCAAGCCGGGGCCTTCCATATTCCGTGATGCTCTCTGTTTTCCGCCAGTCCGGCTGGGAAAGGACCGCCACCCGGTAGCCCCTGGCTTCCAAAAGCCGGGTAATGATGGCCGTCCCAAAGGAAGGATGATCCACATAGGCATCCCCGCTTACATAGACAAAGTCCGGCCGGTCCCATCCCCGCGCTTCCATATCCGCCCTGCACAGAGGCAAAAAGTCCTGTTTCATTTCAATACCTCGTAGGTTTCGTTGATAATATCTTCGTAATCCTGGATATAATAGTCAGCAAGTTCCCGTTTCTTCTTCTCCTGGGGTTTCGAGAAATCGTCTTCCACCGCGCAGACTTTCATACCCGCGTTTTTCCCTGCCAGGATCCCCATGGGAACGTCTTCAAAGACCAGGCAGCGCTCCGGCGCCACGCCCATATCTTTTGCCACCAGAAGATACACATCCGGCGCCGGCTTCCCGGAGGCTACTTCGCAGGCCGTTCTTACGGAATCAAAAAGATCCGTGATCTTCAGGGCTTCCAGCGTATCGTCTACCAGTCTCCGTCCATTGCTGGTGGCGATCCCGATTTTCTTCCCCATCTTACGCATCCTTTGGATAAATTCACCAGCACCTGTCTTCAGCGGGACCTGGGTCATGTAACGTTCATAGGCCATCTGGGTCCAATCCTCCATGATCTCTTCCCGCGTTCTTGGAAGAGACGGAAAGGTATCCAGGAAATACTGGGCTACCTCCCGATAACTCATTCCCTCCATGGCCCGATGGAAATCCTCTGGCTGGGTCAGATCATATCTTTCCAAATACACCTGGTCGATATCCGGCCAGATCCACATAGAGTCGATCAAAGTGCCGTCCATATCAAAGATTACCGCGTCCACATTTTCCAGCATATGTTTCATAGTTTCTCTATCTCCTCATCTGTAAGCCTCCGGTACTGTCCAGGCTCCAGCTTCTGATCCAACCGAAGGCCGCCCATTGACAGCCGCTTCAGATACACCACTTTTTTCCCCACTGCCAGAAACATCCGTTTGACCTGATGGAATTTTCCCTCCTGGATGGTCACAAGGACCTCCGATACAGGCTCCTCTTCTTCTGCCGCTTTCCCGGTCTCTTCCGCCTCCTGCGCGGATGGATGGATCACATTCAGGATCTCCAGTTTCGCGGGGCTTGCCCACTCTTCCTGCTTCTGTCCCTGCTTTCCTTTCTTGGGGGAGAGTCCGATACAGATTCCTTGCGCGAACCTCTCTGCATCCTGGCCTGTCACTTCTCCCCGCACCCTGGCGTAATAGCACTTGTCCACGTGCTTCCGGGGTGATAATAACCGATGCCCCAAAGCGCCGTCATTGGTGATCAGAAGAAGTCCCTCCGTATCTTTGTCCAATCTTCCCACCGGAAACAGATCTGGACGGCGTTTTTCGCCTAGCAGGTCCAGCACCGTCTGTTCTCTGCCGTCTGTTGTAGCCGTGATCACGCCCGCCGGCTTGTTCAGCATGTAATACTCATATTTCTGGTAAGGGATCTCCCTGCCGTCCAGGGATACCTTTTGCTTTCCTTCATCGACTTTCGTCTCAGGCTTTTTCGCCAAAACTCCGTCGATCTCTACCCGGCCCTGGCGGATATACGCCTTCACCTGCTGGCGGCTTCCTTCTCCTGCTTCCGAAAGATATTTGTCCAGCCGCATCATCAGCACATCCTCCAGCCTGGAAGATATTTATTCTTCAATGTATCTCCTGCCAGTTTTCCCCATCCCAAGGGATACCCGTCTACGCAGACCAGATACCAGTTGTTTTCTTTTCCCTTCTTGGCTTTCCCGCTTTTCTTGCCTTTCTTGTTTTCTCTGCCTGGAGTCTGAGCCGGATCTTCCATCAAGTCTTCCACGTCCAGAGTCTCTCCCTTCAGATAGCGGAACACCCGCTCATCCTGAGACGAGAGATTGAGACTGCGGCTATATTCCTCCCGCTTCAGGCACATGGCCAGGGCCTGGCTTGGCTCAAACCGTTCTTTCTTCAGTTCGCCCATCAGAAGGCCTGTCCGCAGGAAACGGACGCCCCGCAGATCGGGCACGCCTTCCGGCATATAATAAACCCGCTCCTTGTTGATCTGGATTCTGGAAGGGTCCAGTTCCCAAGTGATCTCTCCCAGGAAATCCTCCAAAGGTTCCGGAAGGGATTTCCCTTTCCCCATGGTTTTTAGAGAAGTCTGGGCTGCTTGGGCCGCCTGTCCTTTTGCCCCTTTTCTTAGAAGGGCCAGATAGTGGCCTTCTCCCTGCATTTTGTGGGGGAAGATGCGCACCGTATCGCGCAGTTCCTCTGACCGGCTGATTCCAGAAGAAAAGCCCTGGTAAGGCTCCATGGGAAGAATCTTAAATTCCGGGAAACGCTCCAGCAGATACTGAATCACTTCTTCATTTTCCCTCTGGTCAAAGGTACAGGTAGAATACAGCATAAGACCTCCCGGCCGCAGCATCTGGGCCGCCTGCAGGATGATCCCTTTCTGGATCTTGCAGAAATACTCCGGTCCATGCTCTTCCCATGCTTTGATCATCTTCCGGTCTTTGCGGAACATTCCCTCGCCAGAGCAGGGGGCGTCGATCAGGATCTTATCAAAATATTCTTGAAAATGTGAAACCAAAGCGCCTGGCTCTTCGCTTAAGACCAGCATATTTCCGATGCCGAACAATTCCAGATTTTTCAAAAGCCCTTTGGCGCGGGAGCTGCTCAGGTCATTGGCCGCCAAGAGGCCCCTTCCTCCCAATTTCGCTCCCAGCTCCGTGGCCTTTCCCCCAGGGGCCGCGCACACATCCAGCACCCGGTCTCCCGGCTCGATGGGCAATCGGGAAGCCGGCGTCATTGCGCTTGGCTCCTGCAGGTAATAAAGTCCCGCAAAATAATAGGGATGCTTAGAAGGGATTTCTTTTTCTCCGTCATAGTAGAACCCGTTGCTGATCCAGGGGATCGGGCGGATCGGAAAGGGACAGATCTTTTGAAACTCTTCCACGGAAATTTTGCTTGTATTGACCCGCAGCCCATAATATCTTGGGTTCTCAAAACAGTTTATATATTGTTCAAACTCATCTCCAAGGAGACTGCACATTTTCTCTTCAAACGCCTGGGGCAGCTTCATCTATTTTTCCTCCAGCTTTTTTCTCTCTGTAATCAAACAGACTGAAATCAGTATACCATATTTACCGAAAGAACTCTACCCGAAGGAGGTTATCCAGAGAATTCATATTTCAACCGGTGATCTTCCAGCCACCGCAGGAGATAATAGGGATTCAGGCTGATCTCCTCCCCATCCAGATAGACGTAGATCCCAATGTGGAGATGTACGTCAAATTTCCCTGTCGTCCCTTCCGGCCCATATCCGGAATCTCCCATATAACCAAGCAGTTCGCCGGCCCTCACCTTGTCTCCCTTTTGAAGCTCCGTATAAGAATCCAGATGTGCGTAGTAGTAATAAGCACCACTATCTCCTGTAATTCCGATCCGGTACCCTCCCTGCTCCAGCCAGCCCAGATTGGTGATCACTCCGTCCGTCATACTAAGGACCGGATATAATCCTCTTTGGTTCTTAAGAGCCATAATATCAATCCCCTCATGCCCCCGCTTTCCGCCATAATTACGTTCAGACATCCACGTATTGACATAAGAAGTTTTGAGTTTAGGATCCAGCGTGGATTCCGGCACTGGAAAATATTTTACTTCCTGTTTTACCGCTTCCAGAAGACGGCTGCTCTCCTGCGGCAATTGGTCCTTTCGTTTCCACAGCTTATCCGAGAAAAACTCTGCCCGGAAGCTTTCATTCTGGATCTCTGTCTTCTTCCAAGTATTGGTCTGGCCTGTTTCATACAGTTTATGTATGGTGAGCACTGAGAAAAAAGCCAGCAGAAAGACAAGAAGAAACCGTTTGCCCTGATCGTGCATATGCGCATATCCACCTGCTCACAAATGTCCTTTCTGCACTATATGCCAAAAAAGAAGTTTTATGTTTCCTTCCAGGGACGCTTTCTCCCCAGCCATCCACGTTCTGCCCAGTATCTTTGGTCTATGTCCTCTTTTTCTTTTCGTTTCTGAAAGATGCGCATGATGTAAAACAGCAGCTTTGCCCGCAGTGACGGCCGGACCTTCTGCGGATCTCGAATGATTTTGGAACTGATCTTTTCCAGTTTTTCCTTTATCTGATCCTGCAAAGCCTGATCCGCCTCATCCCAGGATGAAACCGGAACCGCCGCGCCGCACTTATAAACTCTTGCCACACCCCACCAGTAAAGGCTGTCCGTAATATCTTTCAAAGCGCTTCTCATGCCCGCGCCTGCGGCCGTGGTCACGCAGACCGCCTGTTTCCTAAACATAGCCGCCGCCGGCCGGTGGACCATCCAGCGGTACCCATAATGATCCAAAAACGCTTTCATCTGCCCGCTGGCATGAAACACAAATACCGGCGTGGTAAACACCAGAAGATCCGCCTCATCCATCATTTTGGTAATCCTTCTAAGGTAGATCAGATAATCCGGGCATTTGGTTTCCCCCTGCTGGATACACAGCCCACAGCCTCTGCAGAACTCCGGCATATCTTTCGGCAGAAAAAGCTCATCCACCACATCCTCCTCTTTCGCGATCCGTTCGATCAGCATCCTGCCGAGAATATAAGATTTCCCCCTTCTCATCGTCCCATTAATCATCAGTATCTTCATACAAGCCTCCCCTTTTTGCGTCCTTCAAACTGATTTTCGTCGTTTGGGTACACCCCAAAAGTCAATTTGGGACGTAGCCTTTTTGCATTTTACTACGTCCCGAATTGAATCAACTACATTTTCTCCGCGATTGCTTTGATGAATTCCTCGCTGTTTAGCACTGTGGGATTCTCCAGTGTGGTGATCAGCGCCAGATCCTTGGTCATCTTTCCTCCTTCGATGGTTTCGATGGTGGCCTTTTCCAGACGATCCGCGAAATCCTGAAGTTCCTGATTGCCGTCCAGCTCGCCCCGCTTCCTGAGGGCTCCGCTCCAGGCAAAGATGGTTGCCACGGAGTTTGTGGAGGTCTCTTCTCCCTTCAGATGTTTATAATAGTGGCGCTGCACAGTTCCATGAGCGGCCTCATATTCGTAATATCCATCTGGAGACACCAGCACGGAGGTCATCATCGCCAGCGATCCAAAAGCGGAAGAGATCATATCGCTCATCACGTCTCCGTCATAGTTTTTGCAGGCCCAAATGTAACCGCCTTTGGACTTCATCACCCGCGCTACCGCATCATCGATCAAAGTGTAGAAATATTCAATTCCAGCGGCTTTGAACTTTTCATCAAATTCTGCCTCGTAGATTTCCTGGAAAATATCTTTAAAGGTATGGTCATATTTCTTGGAAATCGTATCTTTTGTAGCAAACCACAGATCCTGTTTCGTGTCCAGAGCGTAGGTAAAGCAGCTTCTGGCGAAGCTTTCAATGGAAGCGTTCAGATTATGCATTCCCTGGATGATCCCCGCGCCTTTGAACTCATGGATCAGCTCTCTTGTCTGAGTCCCGTCTTCTGCCGTGTAGACCAATTCCGCTTTTCCCGCTCCCGGGATCTTCATCTCCGTTCCCTTATAAACATCCCCGTAAGCATGTCTTGCGATGGTGATTGGTTTCTCCCAATTTTTCACGCAGGGCTCAATCCCTTTTACTACGATGGGCGCCCGGAAAACGGTTCCATCCAGGATTGCCCGGATCGTTCCGTTGGGGCTTTTCCACATTTCTTTCAGATCATACTCTTCCATCCTGGCCGCGTTTGGCGTAATGGTCGCGCATTTTACCGCAACCTTATGTTTCTTGGTGGCATTTGCTGAATCAACGGTCACCTGGTCATTGGTCTCGTTACGGTGTTCCAGTCCCAGATCGTAATATTCCGTATTCAATTCAATAAACGGCTCCAGCAGATTTTCTTTGATCATCCGCCAGAGGATCCTGGTCATTTCGTCTCCGTCCATCTCCACGATCGGGTTTGCCATTTTGATTTTCGCCATCGTTCCTTTTCCTCCTGTCTGTTCCGCTTAAGCGGGTGTTTCTTCTTCCATATGCAGATTTTCCATAACCTTCATGATATGCCGGTCTGCCAGCTGTTCTGCCCGGCCTGCGTCCTTTTGCTTGATAGCCTCCAGGATTTCCCGGTGCTCTTCCACGGAACGGACCGCCCGGTCCTGTTCACCTACGGACATGGTCCTTGCCATCTTTACATACTTATGAAAATCCGATAATACATGTTCCAGTATACGACTATTTGAAGCTTCATACAAGATTTTATGAAATTTTCCATCAAGTTCTGCTACTTGCCGCGCTTGTTCCTGTCCTTCTTTTTTCAAATAAAACTCGGACAGCAGGATTACCTCTTCCAGCGCTTCGATCTGTTTCTCCGTAATATGTTCGGTAGCCCATCTGGCGCAAAGTCCTTCCAGCAGGGAGCGGATCTTGTATATGTCGCACACGTCTTTGCGGGTGATTCCTGTCACGTAGGCCCCGCGATTAGGGACGAGAGCCACCAGTCCTTCTAACTCCAGCTGACGCAGCGCTTCCCGCACAGGGGTGCGGCTTACGCCCATTTCTTCTCCAATGGCCGCCTCCCGCAGCTCATCCCCGTCCTGGTACACACCGGACAAAATATCTTCTCTGAGTTTTTGAAATACTTTCCCTCTCAGCGATTGATCCTGATACGTTTCCATCGTCTTTCTCCTTTATCCCAGTTGGATTCCAAGCTTCCGGCAGGAATCCTGGATCACCTGGATCAGTTCTTCATCCGTCAGCACCGTCACCCGGCCCTCTTCATATTCCTGGTCCACCCATTCCTTCACCGTCTGCACCAGAGCAGAGTTCTTATCTACCTGGTCTTTCTCAGAAAGGCGATAGTAAGTATTGATCCAGTGGGCGATCCCCGCAAGACCGGAAGTATTGGAGACTGCTACCCGCGGCGGCTTGTTGAGAAATTTCTCCGTATCAAAAATGTTGTAGATCTCTTCATTTTTCAAAAGTCCGTCCGCATGGATGCCCGCCTTGGTCACATTGAAATTCGCGCCCACAAAAGGTGTGTTCGCGGGTATCTGGTAGTCCAGTTCCTTTTCATAATAATCCGCGATCTCTGTGATCACCGTCGTGTCCATACCATCCAGCGTTCCTCTAAGCTGGGCATACTCAAAGATCATGGCTTCCAGCGGCGTATTCCCGGTCCGCTCTCCAATGCCAAACAAGGAACAGTTTACGCCGGATGCGCCATAAAGCCAGGCTGTAGAAGAATTGCTGACCGACTTATAGAAATCATTGTGCCCGTGGAATTCGATCAGTTCACTTGGAACTCCCGCATGGACCCGTAGCCCATAGATAATTCCCGGAATCGACCGCGGGATCACAGCGCCTGGATAGTTGACCCCGTACCCCATTGTGTCGCACACCCGGATTTTGATTGGGATTTTATATTCCTCCATCAGATGCATGAGTTCCATACAGAAAGGAATCACAAAGCCATAAATATCCGATCTTGTAATATCTTCCAGGTGGCATCTGGGACTGATCCCAGTCTCCAAACATTCCCGGATAACAGAAAGATACTGTTCCATAGCCTTGCGCCTTGTGGTCTTTAGCTTGTAAAAAATGTGATAATCTGAGCAGCTGACCAGAATTCCAGTTTCTTTCAGACCGATTTCTTTTACCAGCTCAAAATCTTTCTTGCTGGCCCGGATCCAACTGGTCACCTCAGGGAATTCATAGCCCCTCTCCAGACACTTGTATACCGCATCCCGGTCCTTCTTGCTGTATAAGAAAAATTCACTCTGCCTGATCTTCCCATTGGGACCGCCCAGACGGTGGAGAAAATCATACAAAGTCACAATCTGCTCCGTACTGTAAGGCGCCCGCGACTGCTGGCCGTCACGGAAAGTGGTATCCGTAATCCAGATCTCGTCCGGCATACAGTGGGGCACGATCCTGTCATTAAAGGCAATCTTCGGAACCTCGTCATAATGAAATAAATTCCGAAACACATTGGGCTGCTCCACATCCACCAGCGGATACATATGCTCTTCAAGCTGCAAAAGATTCGTATGACTGTCAAAATATACCTTCCTATTTTCCAAGTTCCTCGTCTCCTTCCTATTTCTCATGCTTCCTTCAAATCGCATTATAGTATAATTGTATACAATTATACGTTTTATGTCAACACAGAAAAATTTGAGAAACAACCAGGAAAATTCCAAAAATATCCTCCATTTGCAAATAAAAATGGCGAAAAGACAGAGTGACAATTTAGAAAACTCCATCAATTCGCCGTTCGGGTACACCCCAGATGCTAATTCCAGACGTATCACTTCTTCAAAAGGCTACGTCCTGGTATAAAATTAATACAATTTCGCTCCGATTTCTCTCGGACGCAGTCCCTCGTCTTCCAGCGCCTGCATGATCGCATGTTTATGCTCTGTGCCGAAGGCTTCAACGGTAAGCCGCAGTTCTACCGCCGCATTCCGATTTGTGCTTACGAACTGGTTATGTTCGATCTTGATAACGTTGCCCTGAGCGTCGGCAACGGTCTTGGCGGTGCGCACCAGCTCGCCCGGCTTATCCGGCAGCAGGACGGATACGGAGAAGATCCGGTCTCGCTGGATCAGTCCGTGCTGTACCACGGAGGACATAGTGATGATGTCCATATTTCCGCCGCTTAAGATAGACACTGCTTTCTTTCCTTTCAAATCTAACTGTTTCAGGGCCGCTACCGTCAGCAAGCCTGAATTTTCCACGATCATCTTATGATTTTCCACCATATCCAGGAAGGCGCCGATCAACTCGTCATCCTGCACAGTCAGGATCCGGTCGATATTCTCTTTCGCATAGGGGAAAATCTTCTCTCCCACTTTCTTCACTGCTGTACCATCGGCAATGGTATCCGCACTGTCCAGCGCCACCGGGCCGTCTGCCTGGAACGCGGCTGTCATGCTTGCCGCCGCCGCAGGCTCAACGCCAATGACCTGGATCTTGGGATTCAGCATCTTTGCAAGAGTGGATACGCCTGTTACCAGGCCGCCGCCGCCGATGGGCGCCAGGATGTAATCTACAGTAGGCAGTTCCTGCACGATCTCCATTGCGATCGTCCCCTGTCCAGTCGCGATATCCAGATCGTCAAACGGGTGCACAAAGGCCGCCCCCGTCTCCTCCGCTAATTTCAGCGCATACGCGCAGGAATCATCATAAACATCTCCGTGAAGGACCACTTCCGCACCATAGCTTTTGGTACGGTTTACCTTGATCAGGGGCGTAACCGTAGGCATTACGATCGTTGCTTTGCACCCAAATTTCTGAGCCGCAAACGCTACTCCCTGGGCATGATTGCCGGCGGAAGCTGTTACCAGGCCTTTTTCCCGTTCTTCTTCTGACATGGTACTGATCTTATAATAAGCCCCTCTTACTTTGTAAGCGCCGGTATACTGCATATTTTCCGGCTTCAAGTAGATCCGGCCGCCTGTCTGCCGACTTAAATATTCGCTGTAGACCAGCTTAGTGGGAAGAGTCACATTTTTCACGATTTCGCTTGCCTGTTCAAATTTTTCTAACGTCAACATATCCATCCTCCTGTTCTTTTTACAAATTATCAGTCACCGTTCCTATAAACTTACGCTTCCTCTGACGCTGTCTCTCCAGAAAACAATGCTTTCACAAAGGTATCGGAATCGAATTTCTGAAGATCATCTATCGTCTCGCCCACGCCGATATATTTTACCGGGATTCCCAGCTCCGCCTGGATCGCTACCGCGATCCCGCCTTTTGCCGTCCCGTCCATCTTTGTCAAAATAATTCCGGTAATGTCTGCCACTTCGCTAAACTCTTTTGCCTGCTGCAAAGCATTCTGACCAGTAGTCGCATCTAGAACCACTAATGTTTCTCTATAGGCTTCTCCATACTCCCGTTCGATGATCCGGTTCATCTTCTTCAGTTCTTCCATTAAGTTCTTTTTGTTATGGAGTCTTCCCGCCGTATCGACCAAAAGGACATCCGCGTGCCTTGCCTTAGCGGCCGCGACCGCATCGTAGACTACAGAAGCGGGATCCGCTCCCTCCTGTCCGCCGATCAGTTCTGCCTGTGAGCGCGCCGCCCATTCTTTCAGCTGCTCGCCGGCAGCCGCCCGGAAGGTATCCGCCGCCGCAAGGACTACTTTCTTATGCTGGGCTCTCAGTTTTCCAGCCAGCTTGCCGATCGTGGTCGTCTTGCCTACTCCATTTACACCGATCACCATAACTACAGAGGTTTTTTCCTCAAACTCATAGGCCGCTTCCCCCACATCCATCTGCTCCCGGATGCTTTCGATCAAAAGCTCCCTGCAGTCTTTCGGTTCCTTGATGTGCTGTTCCTTCACCTTGGCCCTTAAGTCCTCCAGGATTTCTTCCGTCGCCTGAACTCCCAGATCTCCCATGATCAGAACTTCTTCCAGTTCTTCATAGAAATCTTCGTCAATGTGAGAAAATCCGCTGAAAATACTGTCCATGCCGGATACTATATTGTCCCTGGTCTTTCCAAGCCCCGCCACCAGTCGTTTAAAAAAACCGCCTTTCTTTTCTTCCGCCATCGCTTTCCCTCCTTTATGCTGTCCTATTTGTCCAGTTCCCCTTCCAGAAGACTGACAGATACCAGTGTCGACACTCCCTTCTCCTGCATGGTGATCCCATACAGACGGTCTGCCGCCGTCATCGTCCCCCTTCTGTGGGTGATCACGATAAACTGGGTATTTTCCGTTAATTTGTGGAGATACTTCGCAAACCTTACCACATTGTTATCATCCAAGGCCGCCTCGATCTCATCCAGCAGGCAGAATGGCGATGGTTTCAGATTCTGGATCGCAAACAGCAGTGATATGGCCGTCAGCGCTTTTTCTCCGCCGGACAACTGCATCATATTCTGCAGCTTCTTTCCCGGCGGCTGGGCAATGATCCGAATCCCCGCCTCCAAAATATCCTCGTCTTCCATCAGTTCCAGAGTTCCTTTTCCGCCGCCGAATAATTCCTTGAACACCGCGTCGAATTCTTCAGAAATCCTGGCAAACTGTTCCTGGAATTGCTTGCGCATGGCGGCATCCAGCTCATCGATGATCTGAACCAGAGTCGCTTCCGCTTCCACCAGGTCGTCATGCTGCTTCTTCAGGAAATCATACCGCTCAAACAAGTTCTTGTAGTCTTCGATAGCATTTACATTTACATTCCCGAGGCCTTTGATCTCGCCTTTCAACTCCTGGATCCTGCGTTTCATTTTCGCAAGGTCCGTCAGCTTCTCATCTCGGATCTCCAGCGCCCGGTTGTAGGTAAGCTCATATTCTTCCCACATATAATCGATCTGTTTCTGGGAAGCCGCCCCATAGCTTTCTTTCTGGCTTTCCAAACGAAACACTTCTTTATCCAATTCCGCCATGTGATTGGAAAGTTCTTCTCTTTTTTGGAGAAATGTTTTGTGCTTTTGGGTAAGTTCTTCCCGCTCCACTTTGTATTTCTCGATTTCTGCCTGTATCTCAGCGAAAAGCTCTCCGGAATTCTCAATAGTCTGCTTAAGGTCCTGGATCTGAGCTTCTTTTTCCTGGATTTCTTTCGATGTGCCTCCCTTGCTTTCCTCCAGTTCCGTTAATTCTTCCTGGAATTTCTCCATCTCTTCCTGGATACGGGTCACATTTTCCAGTACAAATTCATATTTTTGTTCCAGCCCCGCGCAGACCAGATGGACTTCTTCTGCCGTCTTCTGTCTGGCAGTTTCAATTTCATGCTCCTGATCCAGCGCCGTCTGATCTTCCTGGATACGGGCCGTCAGCTGGGTTTCCAGTTCTTCTGAAGTATCCAGCTCCACATTGATGGACTCCTGGTTATCCATGATATCTGTAATCTGCCGATCCAGATCCTGGCCTTCCTTCTTGATATCTTCCACCAGATCTCTGGCCGCTTTAGCTCTGGCTCCTGCCTGATCCGCGTTCATTTTGGCCGTATTCTGCACAACATAAGCTTTTTGCAGTTCTTCCTTGATCTGCTCGATCTTTTCATAATATCCGCTCCGGACTTGGCGCAGCCGGTCTGATTCCGCCTCCAGCTCGTCCATTTCCTTTTTCAGCTGCAGGACCGTTTTCTCAAATTCTTCGATCTCCCGCCTTCTGCTCAGAAGATTGCTGGAATTCTTAAAGGCTCCGCCGGTCATCGATCCCCCCGGATTGATCAGTTCCCCTTCCAGGGTGACGATCCTGAGAGACTGCTGATATTTCCTGGCGATCCTGGTGCCCGTGTCGATGTGGTCTACTACCAAGGTCCTCCCGAGAAGAAAGCCTACCAATTCCCGATATGCCGGGTCTGTCTTCACCAGCGTGTCCGCAATCCCGATCGCTCCCGGCTCCTTTAACGCCTCTGGCCTTGCCAGACCGCCTCTGGCCTTCATACTGGTGAGAGGAAGGAAGGTTGCCCTTCCAAAACGATTCTGCTTTAAGAACTGGATCATCCGTTTCGCGGTCTCTTCATCGGCAGTGACAATATTCTGGATATTGCCGCCAAGCGCCGTCTCCACAGCGATCTCGTAATTCTTCTCTACTTTGATAAGATCCGCTACCACGCCCAGAAGCCCCGGCTCCCTCCCCTTGTGGTCCATGACTTTCCGGATACTGTTTCCGTACCCGTCATACCGCTCTGTAATATTTTTTAAAGACTCCAGACGGGACTGTTCTCTATGATAAGCGGTCTGGCCAATCCGGAATTTCTCCGTTCTTCCAGCCAGATCCTTCTGGATCTTTTGGATCTTCTCCTCATACTGGCTGCTGTTTGCTGTCAGCTTGCGAATCTTGCCGGAAATCTCTTCTAACTCTTCCAGGTATCCGTTCTGCAGCCTTTCCTGGGCCGCCGCTTCCTCTTGGGTCTCCTTGCTCCGATGGTCCAACTGTTCTCTTCGCACCTGGATCTGCTCCAGCATGGTGTCGTATTTCTGGATCTTCGCTTTCGTGGAAGCCCGGTTGTTTAAAAGCTCCATGATATCGCTTTTATTCTTATCGATCGCGGCGGACAGGGTCGCGATCCTGGTCTGGACCGTGATCAATTCTTCCCTGGCCTTATTTTCCTCCGCTTTTTTCGCTTCCAGATCCCCCCGGATACTTTCCTGTTCCCGCCTTCGCTCCCGCAGCTGGCTGTCCCGCTCCATCAGTTCTGATTCAATGGTTTTGGCCCGCTGGTCGTAATGCTCATCATTCATATGGGCGCTGTGGATCTGTTCTTTCAAAAGGGCAATCTGGTTCTCCAGCTGCTGCTTGAGGATGGTAGTCTCGTTTAGCTGACTTTTGGCCTTCTCAATGGAAGCCTCGATGCCATCCACCTGTTCCTCTACCGACTCATATTCCTGCTTCATATCCGCGTAAGCGCTGCCGGATTCCTCCAATTCCTGACGGGCGGCCTCCAGTTTTCCTTCGATTCCCTGGATCTGCTCTTGGATCCTGGCCGTCTCAAGCAGAAACATATTGATATCATATCTTTTTAATTCTTCCTTTTTTCTGAGATATTCCCTGGCCGTCTCCGCCTGTTTCTCCAAGGGCTTGATCTGCTTTTCCAGCTCTGCCAGGATATCATTGACGCGAAGAAGATTCTGGCGTTCTTCTTCCAGCTTCTTCACCGATAGATTTTTTCGACGTTTGAATTTGACGATTCCCGCGGCCTCATCGAAGAGTTCCCGCCGTTCCTCCGGCTTACCGCTCAATATCTTGTCAATCTGCCCCTGTCCGATGATCGAATAACCCTCTTTTCCAATCCCGGTATCGTAGAACAACTCATTTACGTCCTTAAGTCTGCAGGGGCTCCCATTAATAAGATATTCACTTTCCCCGGAACGGTACAGCCTTCGGGCTACCGTCACCTCCTCAAACTCAATAGGAAGCTGGTGGTCAGAGTTATCAAGAGTAATAGCCACAGAAGCATAGCTCAAAGGCTTTCTATTTTCAGTTCCGGAGAAAATCACATCCTGCATACTTCCGCCGCGCAGCTGTTTTACTCTTTGTTCACCAAGCACCCAGCGCACCGCGTCCGCCACATTGCTCTTTCCGCTGCCGTTAGGTCCTACGATCCCGGTGATTCCATTATGAAAATCAAATTTGATCTTGTGGGCGAAGGATTTAAAACCTTGAACCTCGATACTTTTTAAATACATATTCCACCTACTTTATATCCCGCTTTTTCAAGGCAAGCAGGGCTTGATAAGCCGCTTCCTGCTCCGCCCGCTTTTTTGTGTGTCCCATGCCCGTTCCATAAGCTTCCTCTCCAATGTATACTGCCGTTTGGAAGGATTTGTCATGATCAGGGCCCTTTTCACCGATCAGGCGGTAAGAAATCTTCTCCCCTTTGAAATATCCCTGCACAACTTCCTGAAGGATAGTCTTGCTATCGAAAAAGAGTTTTTTCTTCTCAATATCATTCAGTACTACCCGGTGAATAAACTCTTTCGCATTAGTAAAACCACCGTCCATATAGATCGCGCCGATCAAAGCCTCCAGCGCATCCGATGTCAGAGATTCCCGCTTCCGGCCTCCCGTAGCCTCTTCTCCTTTTCCTAGCATAAGATAAGACCCAAGTCCCAATTCTCTTGCGCAGAACGCAAGCGCCGGTTCGCAGACGATACCCGCCCTCATCCGAGTCAGCTCTCCTTCCGGGTAATTCGCCTTATCCCGAAACAGATATTCGCTGGTCACAAGTTCCAACACCGCATCTCCCAGGAATTCCAGCCGTTCGTTGCACTCATATCTTTCCATCTGGGCCTCATTGATGTAGGACTTATGGGTCATCGCCCGTTCCAGAAGCCGGAAATCATGAAACTGATATCCCGTTTTTTTCTCCAATTCTCTCAAATCTTTTCCCATACTCTCTCCCATAAAACGAAAAAGCCCTACCGGGCTTTTTCGTCTCCTAAAACCATGCCTAGTTGTTTGTTGCCGCTTTGATCTGCTCTACGGCATCCCCTACTGTAGCGATCTTTTCCGCGTCTTCATTGTCGATTTCAATATCAAATGTCTCTTCGATCCCCATAATGATCTGGAAAATATCCAAAGAATCTGCTCCCAGGTCGTCCACAAATTTAGACTCCATTGTAATTTCCTGCGCCTCTACATTCAGCACATCTGAAATGATCTCCTGCAGTTTTTCAAATTCCATACTCTTTTCTCCTTTTCTAAACTGATAATTTATGACTCAGCCGCTTCCTCGCCGGCTTGAATACAATCTCTGATCTTTTCGTTGATCCTCTGCTGTTTAAACGTACAGCACTGCCAGATCGTGTTGCGAACTTCCTTAGCTTTCGCGCTTCCGTGAGTTTTGACCACAAGTCCTTTCAACCCCAGCAATGGCGCTCCGCCATATTCTGTCGCGTCAAACGTCTTCAGCGTCTCTTTCAGGGCAGGTTTGACCAGAAGTGCGCCGATCTTGCTTCTTAGAGATGTCATCATCCCCCCTTTGATCTTCTCCATCAATACAGACCCCAGTCCTTCGTAAAGCTTCAGAATCACATTTCCCGCGAACGCCTCGCAAACAACTACGTCTGCCTGTCCCCGCGGAATCTCTCTGGCCTCCACGCTTCCAATAAAATGAATCCCTTTTGTCTCCTTCAGCAGAGGAAACGTCTCTTTTACCAAGGCATTCCCTTTCTCTTCTTCCGCGCCGATATTGACAATTCCAACTTTAGGATTCCGGATGCCGACTACATGCTCCATATAGATCGATCCCATCTTCGCAAACTGAACCAGATGAGAAGGCCTTGCGTCCACATTGGCGCCGCAGTCTACCAGAAGACTTACTCCAGACGCCGTTGGGATCAGAGGTGCCAGCGGCGGGCGCTCCACGCCTTTCAGCCTTCCAACGATCACCTGTCCTCCCACAAGGATCGCCCCTGAGCTTCCTGCCGACACAAAGGCATCTGCCTTTTCTTCCTTCACCATCTTCATTCCCACAACGATAGATGAATCCTTCTTCTTACGGATCGCGTTCACCGGCGGCTCAGCCGTCTCGATCACTTCCTGCGCCGGAACGATCTGGATCTGGTTTCCACTGTATCCATTCTTATCCAGCTCTTTCCTGATCACATCTTCCCGACCCACCAGACAGACTTGGATATCCCTCCGTTCTGCCACAGCCTCCACTGCGCCTTTGACGATCTCGCCCGGAGCGTTGTCGCCGCCCATGGCATCCACGGCTACTGTTGTAATTTCAGTCATGATATATGATTCCTCCTAGCACTACTAGCATAATTCTACTAGACCTTTTTCCAAAAATCAATATTTTTATCCATATATATACAGATTTCGTGAAAACGAAAAAAAGAATCGGGAACAAACTCTCACCTGTTCCCGATTGCTTTTTCATCTTTTCACTCATTCCTAGTCCTGAGGAATGATCTCTTTTTTGTTGTAAGAGCCGCAGGCTTTGCATACTCTGTGAGGCATCATTAATTCGCCGCACTTGCTGCATTTCACCAGGTTTGGTGCGCTCATCTTCCAGTTAGCTCTTCTCTTATCTCTTCTTGCCTTTGAAGATTTGTTCTTTGGACAGATCGACATGGGTTACACCTCCTTAAAATTCTTAAACACATCGCGGATAACTGACATTCTAGGGTCAAGACCTGTGTCTTCACAGTCACAAGTCCCCTCATTCAGGTTTTGACCACATACGCTGCAAATCCCCTTACAGTCTTCGCCGCACAGAATCTTAGTCGGCCATCCTATGAGAATCTCATTGCAGACCATCTGGTCTACATCGAGCGTATATCCGTCAATATAATTTGCTTCGTCAAAATCTTCCGTCTGGCTTCCATCCGGTTCGTCCAAATCTACATTTTTGGTAAAATCAAGCGTAAGCGGTGTCTCCACTGGTGCCAAACACCGATCACAGGCTGTTTCAAACAGAAGATCAGCTTTTCCTGTAATCCGAATCTTCCGCTCTTTCACATATTCCACCGTGATAGACAAAGGACTTTTCCTAATAATAGGGAAAGCTCCCTGTGAAAATTGAAATTTCTCTATCTCGATCGGCACGTCCCTTTCAATGGACTCATGCTGCTCAGACAGAACATTTGACAGGTCTAACAACATAGATAATTACTCCTATCCACACCTAAACTATTATATCACGAAAAATAAGTTTGTCAACCAAAACCCGCAAAATTACTGATTATTTCTCTTTCTTCAAAAGCAGCGTTCTACTTATACCAGGGCCACCGTCTCACGAGCAATAGCAAGTTCTTCGTTGGTAGGGATCACAGCAACCTTCACTTTGGAATCCGATGTAGAGATCACCTGGTCTTCTCCCCGTTTCTGATTTGCCTCTTCATCCACCGAAATTCCCAGATACCCAAGGTAGGAAAGGACCATCCTGCGGACTGTTCCTGAGTTTTCACCGATTCCGGCTGTAAACGCGATGGCGTCAACTCCATTCATGGCCGCCACATAAGAACCAATGTATTTCGCTACCCGGTAGCAGAACACTTCCATTGCCGCTTTCGCGTATTTATTCCCGTTATTCATGCCCTCTTCCAGATCCCGGAAGTCGCTGGATAAATTCTTGGAAAGGCCAAGCACGCCGGATTTTTTATTCAATACATTCATTACTCCCGCAATATCCAGATCTTCTTTCTTTGCGATATATTCCATAATGGCGGGATCCATGTCGCCGGAACGGGTTCCCATCACCAGACCTTCCAGAGGAGTCAGTCCCATAGAAGTATCTACACATTTTCCGTTCTCCACCGCGCTGATGGAAGCGCCGTTTCCAAGATGCGCCACAATGATCTTAGAATCATTCAGATCCAGTCCCAGGAATTCTGCCGCGTGTTTGGAGACAAAACTGTGGCTTGTCCCGTGGAAACCGTAGCGTCTTACCGCGTACTTCTCATAATACTCATAGGGAAGCCCGTAAAGATAAGCTTTCTCCGGCATGGTCTGATGGAAGGCCGTGTCAAATACAGCAACCATCGGTGTGCCAGGCATCAGTTTCTGACACGCGTTGATGCCGATCAGATTGGCAGGATTGTGAAGCGGCGCAAGGTCGTTGCATTCTTCGATGGCTTTCAGGACTTCGTCTGTGATCACAACAGAACTTGCAAACTTCTCTCCTCCATGTACTACGCGATGGCCCACCGCGCCGATCTCATCTAAGCTCTTTACAACGCCTGTTTTATCGTTGGTCAGGGCTTCGATCACGAACTGGATCGCCTCCGTATGGGTAGGCATAGCTTTGTCAGATACTTCCTTCTCTCCGCCTTCCGGCTGATAGGTGAGACGCCCGTCGATGCCGATCCGCTCACACAGACCTTTTGCCAGTACTTCCTCAGACTCTGAATTGATCAGCTGGAACTTCAATGATGAACTTCCGCAATTGATAACTAATACATTCATTTGTTTTCCCTCTCTTTTATATTACTTACTTTTCTTTATTCTTCTGCCATTGCCTGTACTGCCGTGATCGCTACCACACCTTCAATATCTTTGGCGCTGCAGCCGCGGGATAAGTCGTTGACCGGAGCCGCGATTCCCTGGGTCAGCGGACCGTAAGCCTCTGCTTTCGCCAGTCTCTGAGCCAGCTTGTAACCGATATTTCCCGCATCCAGATCTGGGAATACCAGTACGTTCGCTTTGCCTGCCACCGGACTTCCCGGTGCTTTTGAAGCGCCCACTTCTGGTACGATCGCCGCGTCAAGCTGGAACTCTCCATCCAGCTGAAGGCCTTCCGGCGCGTTCTCTTTCGCGATACGGGTTGCCTCTACCACTTTGTCCACATCCGGGTGTTTTGCGCTTCCCTTGGTGGAGTGTGACAGCATTGCCACGATCGGTTCCTTGCCTGTCAGGAGACGGAAAGAGTCCGCGGAAGAAAGGGCGATCGCCGCCAGCTTCTCCGGATCCGGATTCTGCTCCAGTCCGGAATCCGCAAAGATAAAAGTTCCGTCAGCGCCCATGTCGCAGTCTGGAACTACGATCACGAAAAATGCGGATACCAGCTTTGTTCCTGGCTTTGTCTTCAGAATCTGGAGACAGGGGCGAAGGGTGTCTGCCGTAGAATGGCACGCTCCAGAAACCATTCCGTCCGCATCCTTCATCTTGACCATCATGACTCCGTAGTAAAGGTAATTCGTCAAAAGAAGCTCTCTTGCCTGTTCCTCAGTCATTCCTTTCTTCTGGCGCAGCTCTACTAATTTCGCGATATATCCTTCTGTTTTCTCAGAAGTCGCAGGATCTACGATAGTCGCTCCGCTGATATCAAAATCTCCTTTGTTTTTCGCGATCTCTTCTTCGCTTCCCACAAGGATCAGGTTCGCCGTCCCTTCCTTAAGAACGGCCTCTGCCGCCTCGTAAGTCCTGATATCCTCCGTCTCAGGAAGCACGATCGTCTTTTTACAGGTTTTCGCCTTTGCTTTGATTTCATCTATAAATCCCATGATTATAGACTCCTTTCCATTTTTTCTCAGTATTTTTATTATAATACAAAGAGACCTTGAAAAACAAGGTCTCTTCTTGGAATCTTATGTGCATTTTTCTGTACATCAGCGCCGCTCTCCCCTTGGCGTATAGATGGATTTCACTTCCAAAAATTCCTCAAATCCTTCCACGCCGCCTTCTCTTCCTAATCCTGACTGCTTGTACCCGCCAAAAGGCGCTCTGACATCCCACTCGCCATCGTTGACATAAATCGTTCCTGTCTTGATCCTCCTGGCCACCTTCTGTGCCAGCTCTTCCGGGCCAAACACCGCTCCGCCAAGTCCATAGATACTGTCGTTCGCCTTTTCTACGGCCTCATCCACTGTTTTGTAAGTCGATACGCATAGTACCGGGCCAAAGATCTCTTCCTTTTCAATCCTCATGTCCTGGGTTACGTCTGAAAATACCACCGGTTTTACATAGTAGCCTTCTGTCTGCCCGTCCGGAACCTCTCCGACGATCATTCTCGCCCCTTCCTTGACTCCAAGTTCAATATAACCTTTTACTTTGTCATATTGTTTCTGACTGGAAAGAGGTCCGATATCTACCGTCCAGTCGGTGGGATTTCCAACTACATAGCCGGAAGACTGTCGGATGATAATATCCTCCACTGATTTTAGGTCCTCCTCCTGCACCAAAAGACGGGTCGTCGCATTGCAGGTCTGCCCGGAATTCAGAAACACTGTGTCAAGAGTGGCCTTCACGCCCAATTCATAGTCTCCTCCCGGCAATAAAACGGTCGCTGATTTCCCGCCAAGCTCCAACGCCAGCTTTTTGATGTTCGCAAGCCCCATTCTTGCGACCTCTCGTCCCGCGTCTGTCGAGCCTGTAAAAGAAATCATGTCCACTTCTGGATGAGAAGCCAGAACATTCCCCACTTCTGCTCCTTTCCCCGTGACCATATTGTATACGCCTGCCGGATATCCCGCCGCATCAATGAGTTCTGTCAGAATGTAAGCAGTCAGCGGTGTCATTTGACTTGGCTTGAGGATTACACAGTTCCCGGCAAGAAGTGCCGGAACTACTTTTTTTACAATCTGCTCCAGCGGGAAATTCCAGGGGGTAAGGCCTCCGACCACGCCCACCGGCTCCCTGCGGACCACAGAATTTTCTAACCGCTTTTCATACTCATAGTTTCTGGCTGTCAGGATATAGTTTTCCGCCTCCAGGATAAATGGATCCACATGCACGTCCCGCGACACTTTATAGGGGCTTCCGAGCTCTTTTGTCACCGTCTCGATCAATTCATCTCTGCGCGCCTTCAAGCCTTGAACAACGCTCTCCATCAGCCGGATTCTCTCTTCGACCGGCACCTCCTGCCAAGTCTCAAAAGCTTTCCTGGCGGCGCGCACCGCCCGTTCCACATCTTCTCGGTCTCCTCTTGGAACTTTTTCAATGATTTCTCTTGTATAAGGATTCTCAATCTCAATATATTGACCGGAGTTTCCATCCACAAATTCCCCGTTAATATATAATTTCTTGATCTCCATGACTTACTCCTTTCTAGCTTCTCAAATAATCCAACGCAGAACGTACATGCATTTCCACTCCAGTCTTCATCACCTCTTCGTCAACGTTAAACTTAGGATGGTGATGAGGATAACAAGTATCTTTTTCAACGTTTCCGCTTCCCAAAAAGTAGAACACCCCTGGAACCTTCCTGGTAAATTCTGCGAAATCCTCTCCTGCGATATACGAATATCGAACTACGTCCTTTGCTTCCACAACCCTCGCCGCAGTCTTCCGCAGATTTTCTGCCAACAACGCATCATTTATGACCGCCGGGCTGTCATCCCCGCTGTATTCAATCTGGTACTCTGTAGAAGAGGCCTGGCAGACTCCTTGTACAATCTTCTCGAATTTCTCCTTCAGCCGTTTCTTGCCACTTTCTTCATCTGCATACAAGAAACGCATCGTTCCCTCCAGTACAGCCTTATCCGGAATCACATTGCTAGCTGTTCCAGCCGCAAACCTTCCCACCATGATTACCGTAGGTTCCCTGGGGTCCATCTCCCTTGTCTGAATTTGCTGAACAGCCTGCACAATACTGCACCCTGCAATCACCGGATCAATGGCCGCATAAGGCGCTCCCGTATGTCCGCCTTTTCCATAAACGGTGACTTTAAATTCCTCCAAGGCCGCCATGACTGCCCCGTCTGAAATTCCGATTTTTCCGCTCTCTAACTGGGACCATATATGCATAGCAAACGCCGCATCCACCTTGGGATTCTCTAAAATCCCCTCCCGGATCGTATCTCTCGCCGCCGTTCCTTCCTCGTTTGGCTGAAAAAGGAACTTTATATTTCCAGAGATCTCCTCCTGCCGTTCCGCCAGAATCTTGGCCGCCACAAGAAGCATAGCCGTATGGGCATCGTGTCCACAGGCGTGCATCTTCCCCGCTTCCTCCGATCGGTAATCTACCGTTGTCTCTTCCTCCACTGGAAGCGCGTCCATATCGGCCCGAAGAAGAAGCGTTTTTCCAGGCCTGCCCCCTCGGATCAAAGCGGCCACGCCCGTCTTGCAGATTCTTTCCACCTCCAGACCGCAGGCTTCCAGGTATTTATACACAATATCGGAGGTCCGGTATTCCTCATACCCAAGCTCCGGATGGCGATGCAGGTCTCTTCTCAACGCGATCAATTCCGGCTCCAGCTCCAAAACTCTTGTCCTGATTTCCATGTCTCTTTCCTCCTTATCCGGCCGCCTGACTTTCTGACATCTCTGTCTCATATTTACTGTCCGGACATAGATGGCTCAACAAAATTCCACTGAGAATTGTTACCGCAAAAGACATAAACCGTGCGCTCACAATATTTTCTAAAGGTGTGATCATCCAGCCAATTGTAAAGATCGTCCCAATCAGAATTGACCATGCAATCCCCCTGGCTGAAGACTTCTTGTAAAACAATCCCAGCAGTACAATCGCCGAGAGAACACTTCCAACGCCTGCGTTCATCCAACTGGTAATGTAATAGATCAGTTTTCCTGACGTCATGGCCACAAAAAGTCCCAGAGCACCTGCGCATAAGATTACGATCCGAGACAAGCGGACAAGCTGATCGCTGGTCAAATTTTTCCCTAGGGCCTTATGAATAATATCTTCACTTAAAGTTCCTGATACTACCATAATCACAGAGGCGCAGGTTGACATCATGGCCGCGAAGATCCCCGCGATCAGAATCCCTGCAAGCGGAGCCGGGAAGAGATCCTGGATCATATAAGGCAGTAAGGTTTCCGGATCAGCCAAAGCATCGTAGCCATAAAGCGCCACACCCAAGATCCCGATGAAAAAGACTCCTGTGTAGCCGGCGGCAATCCATCCCACCGCCACATTCCTGCTCGTATTATATTCTTTCACACTCCTCATGGCCATCACACGGGAAGTCAGCTGCGGCTGGCCGCCATAAAAAGTAAAGCACCAGTTCAGATTAGCAAAGATCAAAAGGAAGGCCGCCATTCCGTTCACTCCGCCTGTCCAGGAGGAAATATTCGGGCCCGCTTCCAGCAAGGCGGCCGATATGTCAATCCCCTGAGCCTGTATTACAAAAAAGGCTGTAATTGGAACCACCACCAGTGTTCCCACCATAAGAATACTCTGAACTACATCTGCCCATACAATCGACATAAATCCCCCCATCGTAGTGTACAGGACTACTACGATTACCGTAATAAGCATACCATAGGCTGGTTTTAAGCCTGTAACAGTGAGCAGAGTTTTTCCGGCTCCCGAAAACTGTGCTCCCAGATAGAACATGAAAAAGATTCCTACGTTGATGCTGATAAACCATCGAATCAAGTTGGCCTTCGCCCCAAACTTCATGGCAATATATTCCGTCAATGTCAATGCTCCATATTTCTCATTGTCCTGCCGGATCTTCTTGCCAAAAAACAGCCAGAACCCCATTGTGCCCATAGCGGATCCGATCAGCACCCAAGCTCCCGACACGCCATTTGCATAGACAAACCCTGTCAGTCCCATCAGAAGATATACGGATTCACAAGCCGCTCTCTCGGAAAAAGCAAGCGCCCACCCGGGGAGTTTATTTCCGCCCAGCATAAATTCTTCCTGAGACAATTTTTTACGGCTGAAATAAACTCCAATCCCAATCATACAAATGCAGTATAATACGATTTCCGCAACGATGATCCAACTCATCCTCACCACTCCTTCCCTTTTCCGGCCACTTTACTTCACCAATAATTTTCGCTCGTAGGAGGTCATCTCCTCGCAGCCGTTCTCCGTCACACGGAACGTCTGGCTGATATCGACACCAAACTGATCCAGCCATATTCCCGGAATCATGTGGAAGACCATATTGGGCTTCAAAATAGTCTTGTCCCCAGGCCGCAGACTTGCGGTATGCTCTCCCCAATCCGGCGGGAAGTTCAATCCTGTTGGATAGCCGATTCGAGAATCCTTAATAAATCCGCTCTTAGCAATGCTCGCCGCCCACACCCGCTCTACTTCTTCACAGGTTACACCCGGCTTTACCGCCTCCAGTGCTTTGGCAATTCCTTCTGTAACCACCGCGCCCAGCTCCTTCACCCGCTCCGGAGCATTGCCCAGGATCATCGTTCTCGCCAATGGGCAATGATATCTTTTATAATTGCCAGCAAGCTCCAGGATCACGGTGTCGCCGTCTTTATAAACCTCGTCAGTCCAACTCAGGTGAGGTGTAGAGGTCCGCACACCCGCAGGCATCAAAGGAATAATCGAAGCATAGTCTCCGCCATACTCTTCGGTTCCTCTAATGAGAGCTCCATAAACTTCTGCCGCCGCATCGCACTGTCTGACACCAATATCTACCGTCTCGTATGCTTTTGCCATTCCTCGCTCTACGATTTTCCCCGCTTTGCGGATCAGTTCTATTTCTTTATCAGATTTTACCAACTTCACCCAGTTCACCAGGTTGTTTCCATCTGCAAATTTAGCATCCGGGAGGGAGGCCTCCAATCGCTCCTGGCATTTCGCCGTATAATAATAGGCATCCATCTCTGTTCCAATCACTTTTTTATCTGCCTTTTTCCCCCGAATCACATCAGCCACAAATTCCATAGGATGTTTGATCAAAGAGTGTACATAATCATCCGTATAAGCGTAAATATTTTCATCATCCAGCCAGGTCGTCAGTCTCGCAGAGTTGGCATCCTGTCCCCTTCCTATCCACACCGGCTGTTCTTCCGTATCAATGACTATGATACACTGATGTACATAAAAGGACCAGCCGTCAAACCCTGTCAAATAGCACATATTCGCAGGGTCTGTCACAATCAGGACTTCCATCCCTTTCTTTTGCATACTCTCTTTTACTTTTCGTAACCGCTCTTTAAATTCCGACACTTCAAAGTTTAACCATCTGTCTTTTATCTCTACCATCTGTTCTTCCTCCTTCTCAATTTTCAAAGCAATACCTTGGCTTATCGAAGTCTTTGACAAATTCTCCAACTTCCTTTGCCAAAATTTCGGTACTTTCTTTGTCTATAATGGCCCTTTTAAAGAATTTGGCAATTTCTTGCATTTCCGCCTCTTTCATTCCAAATCTGGTGACTTCTGGCGTTCCGATCCGGATCTGCGCACTCGCTCCGGAAAAATCATCAGAGCACAAAATCCCGGCCTTCTCCAGCAGTTTTCCCGGCGCAGTTTCCACCAGATCTTCCAAATCTACCAGAAGAAGATGGCTTTGCGTAAATCCCTTGGCTTCATCTCCAAGCACATGAAATCCGTATTTATGCAGCGCTTCCGCAAGGCTGCGCGCGTTCTTTACTATTTGCTTTGCGTAGTCTTCTCCAAATTCCTTCATTTCCAAAAGAGAAGCCGCAAAAGCAGGAAGCCGCACAATATGATGGCTGGTTACAAGGGACGGAGAAAGCGCGTCTCCAATCTGTTTCATCAATTCCGGTTTATTGCTGATCACAAATCCCCCCTGTGGTCCCGGGAAAGATTTATGGGTGCTCCCAAATACTATATCCGCTCCATGCTCAATAGGATTCGGAAACTGCCTGCCCGCGATCAGCCCCGTCACATGAGAGGCATCATAGGCCACTACGATTCCCAGTTCCTCCGCCGTCTCCACAAACTGCTCTACCGGCTCTGGAAAGAGTGTCCCTGAGCCTCCAAAGATCACCAGCTTTGGCCGTTTCTCCCTTGCCATTTGAATCAATCCGTCTATATCCACTTCTCCATTTTGAAATGGCATATATTCCACACGTATCGTTTCCCCAAGCTGACTGATCTGGCACATCGGCCCCACCAGCCCATGCCCCCAATCCTCCAAAGACACTTCAATCACCAAATCATGCGGTTTTAAGATTCCAAGAACAACTGCCATCCCTGCCATGTGGCCGCTGATCGGCCGGAGATCCACATACGTTCCTCCAAAAATCTCTCTCACCAGCTCATGAGTTTCCAGTTCAAATTCATTGATGTACTTATTGCCTGTATACTCCCGTTCTTCTGGTTTCAATGTCGTATAACAGCCATATCTGTTATTAAAATCCGAACAAAGATACCCTCTTACTCTTTTACTTGCGTAATTCTCCGAAGCAATCAGATTCAGGCAATGATGTCTGTAGGTGTCATGCTTTTCCAATAAAGCGTCAATGTCTCCAAGCTTTTGTATCATAGCAGTTTTCCTCCTTTCTCCCTGTCTGCTTTGTACTTGTCTCGATTCTATAACGCCCCCATTGAGATTAACATAGAGAGAATTCCAAAGAATTTCTTTTCTTTTGTAGCACTGTAGGATTATTTGAAAACCCTGGTTCTTTTTGTAGCTTCTTACAAAATCCTTTTTCTTTGATCCGACAGAATATAAAAACAGCCGGATGATTTTCAGACATCTGAAAATCATCCGGCTGCATCGATTTTCGCTTTTGATTTTTGATTAAGCGTTTTTGTCGCAAAAAATTTCCAGCAGAATTTCCGCCTTCAATCTGGTAAACGGATCCTTGAGGCTTACTCCCAGGATTTCCTCTATCTTTTCGATCCGGTAGCGGATTGTGTTGTTATGAAGATACATCTTTTTCGCGGTTGCTGAAACAGAGGAACCACACCGCAAGTATTCTCTTAAGGTCAAAAGCAACTCTTTTCCATCCTTCTCCCGCAAGAATGGTTCCGCGAACTCTGCATACATCTTCGGCCCACGCTCCTTCATTCTTCTCAAATCAAATAATTGAAATGGACCCAGGTCTTCTTCTGAAAAGATCTCTTGCTCCGGGGCCAGCATCGTTCCCCGCTCTAAGCACCCTAAACTTTCCTCGTAAACGGCTCCAAGTTTTTCGATTCCTGTATATGTTTCTGAGATTCCAAACGCAAACCGTGCCCTTGGCATATCATCTTTCAAATCTTCTGCGATTCTCCCAAGAAGGGTCTTAAGCTGGAGTTCCCTGTTCTGACGATCCTGAGCTACAAGGAGCACCAGCTCATTGAAGTCCAAAATCCCAAGAAACACATCCTTTCTGTTTAAATGATGATAAATACATTCCTCAATCCGTTCCCTGCGCATAAACATATTCAGGTCTTCGGTAAATTGCCGAATCGCCACAATCGTAAAAGGACGCATCTTGTCTTTGCCAAAATATTTCATAAAATATACATCGTCAATATTCAATATCCCTTTGGCAATGTCCCGCAGAATCTCATCCCGGGTTTCGTTTTCTTTCTCGACCTCCTGATACACCAGCTTATATTCCGACACCACAAAAAGATACGTAATCTTAATGCTGTATAAGGAGTTATAATCTTTTTCCAGGCCTCCCGCTTCAATTGTCAGATATCCGAGCGTCTCCCCGCGCAGATGAATAGGCAGGATGATCCGCCTCGTCTCTTCTTCGTTGTCGCAGGACAAAAGATACATGGGAATTCTCTCCGCCAGATCCTTCTTTTGAAAATCTCCGGCAGGATTCCAGACAGATTCATACTGAGATGTCTCCACATTTCGCAGAATCCGTCCATCAGGCAGAAAAATCTTCCTGGAAAAGAGATCGTAAATCTTCACATCCCGCTCAAGATCGACAGAAAGAGAATGTATCGTTTTCGCCAGTTTCGCATCATGATCATTGCTTGTTTGGATATTAATGATGTCGTAAATATTCTGAACCTTTCTGTCAACGCATAAACTATCCACATTTCTTACGATATCCATATAATGTGCCTGTTTCGGAATACGGATCAATGGAAAATTGTTCTCCTCGCAGAACTTCCGGATTTCCGGATCAAACGGTTCCCCGTCCTCTTTTTGTACTCCCAGTCCGGAATATCCCCGTTCAATGATCTCCCGAACAAAATCCAGGGAAATTTCTTTTTGATGATAAGACATCTTGCATAAAAACACATAGCTGTTTTTATCACTCAATGCTTCCTCACAGGTAAGAACTAGGCCGATCTTTTTCTCCAGTCCCTTGGTTCCCGCCTCTACCCTAAATTTCCTAAAGTACCTTGTCCCCAGCAATTCCCTATATGTTACTGCCATGTCTCCTAGCCTCCTGCCAGAACATACTCTCTGCCTTCTTCTCAAATATATCTTTTCTCACAGATGGAATACATAGCTTACGATCGCGAAATATACGCTGATGGTGCTGATATCCACCAGGGTAGAGATCAGGGGAGTCGCCATGATCGCCGGATCCAATCCCACTCTCTTGGCGATCAAAGGCAGGGTACATCCCACCACTTTGGCGATCACTACCGTACAGGCCATGGTGATGCCGATCGTCAGGGCCATCAGCGCGTCTCCTTGTCCCATCACAACGATCCTCACACCGTTCACCACGGCCAGGACCACGCTGATACAGACAGCGATCCGTACTTCTTTCCAGATTACTTTCAAAAGATCCGCAAATTCAATCTCTCCAACCGCCAGTCCCCGGATCACCAGGGTGGAACTCTGGGAACCGCAGTTTCCTCCAGTTCCCGTCAGCATGGGGATAAATCCCGCAAGCTGCGGCATGACCGCAAGCGCCGCTTCGTAACTGTTCATGATCATCTGCGTCACCGTTGCGGACAGCATAAGGAATAACAGCCAGGGAAGACGGCTTTTCACATGTTCCAGGATCGTTGTTCCAAAGTAGGACTCTTCGCTAGGGCTGACACCGGCCATGATACTGATATCTTCCGTTGTTTCTTCCTGTAATACTGCCATGGCGTCGTCTACCGTTACGATTCCCACCATACAGAACTCATGATCTACAATCGGAAGAGCGATCAGTCCGTACTTATTAATAGTCTTTGCCACATCTTCCTGATCATCCGTAGTATGGGCGTACAGAAGATTGGTCTCCATAATCTCTTCGATAGTCTTAGACTCGCTGGTAGTCAGCAGTTCTTTCACATCAACCTGTCCGATCAGCTTCCGCTTCTCCGTCACATAACAGGTATAGATGGTCTCCTTATTAATTCCCACCTGCCGTATCTTCAGGATGGATTCCGCCACTGTCATCTCTTTCCTAAGCGCGATGTAATCCACATTCATCACGCTTCCGGCGCTGTCCTCCGGATACTGAAGCAGCTGATTGATCTGGGTCCTGGTCTCCTCATCTGTGGCAAGAAGCAGTCTGTCCACTACGTTTGCTGGCATCTCTTCCAAAACGTCTACCGTATCGTCCAGATACATTTCTTCCATGACTTCTTCCAGCTCGGAGTCCGTCAGGGCATTGATCAGAAGCTCTCTCATGTCGCTGTTCATGTAGGTAAAGGTTTCTGCCGCCTCTTCTTTCGCCAGAAGACGGAATACCATGACCAGGTGTTTTTGGTCAAATTCTTCCAGAATATCGGCCAAATCCACAGGATACATGTTATTCTCCAGCTCTTCTTTCAATTCCTTGTACTGCCGGTTTTCCAACATGTCCAGGATTCGTTCTTCTGTCAGTTCCGCGCGCTCCTCCGGATTCTCCCACGTCTGTTCGGGAACCACTTCTTGAGCTTCTGGTCCGTTGGTTCTTTTTTCGTCTCCCATGAATCTCCCTCCTTTCTGATATTTGCCTGGTCAGTCTTTCTATAGTATAATCAATTTGAAAAAGATATACAAGGAGATTCTTCATGAAAATTGTCGGATTGATCACAGAGTACAACCCTTTTCACAACGGTCATCTCTATCATTTAGAACAGGCGCTTGACATTGCCGGCGCAGATGCTGCCATCGCTGTTATGAGCGGAAACTATGTGCAGAGAGGAGCCCCAGCCATCATGCCTAAGCGCCTTCGGACAAAGGTCGCTTTAGAGGCTGGAGTCTCCATTGTCCTGGAACTTCCCGTCTGCTGGGCCACTGGAAGCGCCGAGTATTTTGCCGTCGGCGCCGTCTCCTTGCTGGAACGCCTGGGCTGTGTGGACGCTATTTGTTTTGGGAGTGAGTGCGGGGATTTTTCCCTCCTGGATGAGATTGCCAAAGTTACGGCGGAGCCGCAGGAATACCAATTTTCACTCCAGGAAGGCCTTCGGAACGGTATGTCTTTTCCATTGGCCAGACAAATGGCACTTAAAGCTTATTTCAAAGATGATAGACTGGATCTGATCCTGGAACAGCCGAATAATATCCTTGGCATCGAGTACCTAAAAGCCCTTCATCGGAACAACAGTCCAATGAAAGCCTATACCATCCAGCGCAAGGTCTCCGGCTACCACGACACACAACTTTCTGAAAGCTGCAGCTCAGCCTCCGCCATACGAAGACTTTTGGAATTTGCCGGCAATTCTATTCATCTGGAATCTGACGGTCTTTTTGACGAGCCTACACTATCAGAGACAATGACAAGGCTGGAAGGCCAGGTTCCTCCTTCCTGCATCCGGCTTTTAGAAGAAAGTTACCGGAAACGCTATCCTGTCTACAGCGACGACTTTTCTTTACTTTTAAAATATCAGCTTATGAAGGAATCCAGAGACAGCCTGGTCAAATATCAGGATGTGTCAGAAGAGCTGGCAAATCGGATCATGAACTGCCGGAATGATTTCCTGCATTTTGATCAGTTCTGCGGTCTGCTGAAGACAAAAGAACTGACCTATTCCCGCATAAGCCGCAGTCTGTTCCACATCCTTCTCCATATTACCAGAGCGGACATGCTCTCGTATCAGGAGGAAGGCGGATGCCCTTACGCCAGGATCCTTGGTTTCCGGAAAGACTCGGCCCCATTTCTCTCCCAACTCAAGAGAAGCTCCCAGATCCCGCTGGTCACCAAGCTCTCTCAGACGGAAACTTTTACCGGAGCCGCCGCCCGCATGATCGAACAGGATATCTTCGCCGCCGACCTCTACGAAAGCGTGATCACAGACAAGTATAAGCTCCCCTTCATCAGCGAATACCAGCAGCAGATCGTCCGCTGCTGACCTTGCCTGTTCAATGGGAACCCTCTATTTTCCGCAAAATAAGCCCGCCTTTGGCGAGCTTATTTACTATCTTTGTTTCCATTGAACCCTTTTCTTCAAGTATATTGTCCCACAGATTACCATTCCTGATATCAAAAAGCCAAATAGATATCTGCCTGCTCTGACATCTCCTGTATCCGGCGTGTGATTCTCTTCGCTTGGATTTCCTTTTCCCGGATTGTTTGATCCCGCATCTCCAGAGTTCGTTTCATCCCCATTGGGGTCGTTTGAATCATCCTGTTTTCCAAAATCAGTCGCCTTTACAGCAACCGCTTCACCTGCTTTCAGATTATCGCCTCCCTGGCTGTTTTCTATCTTCAGCGGAAGCGCTTCATTCTCCACAAAGGATTCCAATTTCAGATCCTCTATATCATTTTCCGAATTAATCGTCACTGTCTCACCGGAAGTCTGGATTTTGATCGCTCCATCTCCTTTTACCGTACCGGAAACAGAAATAAGTCCGGTCTCATTTTCTGCGACCTTCTCGTCAGTGTCGATAACAGCCGTAAAAGAACCGCCCTTTTCCCCTTGAATCTCAATGCCTTCTCCCGGCGTCATCTTCGCGGATCTGATCCCAGTTCCGCGAAGCGACAGGTATCCCTTGTCATTGTAGAGGGAAATCCCGGCCTCTTCTCCCAGGTCAGAAATCTGGTAGGTCTCCTCATCCGGCACCGTAAATTTACACTCCAAAGACCCCTGCGCGTCATCTCCCAGGGTGGAATTGATCGTCTGAAGCTCTTCCACCTCCATGGTCGCTTCCACTTCCTGTTTTCCGTCACTTTTCAAGGTATTTCCCTTTGAATCCCGGATTGTAAAGCGGTCCATCGCATCGATCAGGATATCGGTCACATCCTCTTTGGGCTCCGCCATATGGCCCTGGTCCGTCTCAGAAGGCAGTAAAATGGAAAGCCATCCGAAGGTTTTTTCATTAAAGGGTTCCCCATCATGTGTGAAAAAGCCAGCGCAGCTAAACTTCATAAAATCCTTGCTTACCTTCCATTCATAAAGTTCACCTTCTGGATGTTCGCTGTTCACGCTGTTTTCATCATAAATCTGAAAAGTATAACCCTGGTTTGTTGTCTCATAACCCGTCACCAAAACAGTGTGGCTGGGACTGCGGAGGAGTAAAATCTTCCCTTCGTCCAGAGAAGATCTCATCGTATCAAAAAAATTCTCAAATTCCGCCGGAGAAGACATCTCTCCCGAATCTGTCCCTTTCAGAAAATCTAAAAGACTTCCTATCATACCGGGCCTTTTGTGATAAACCGAAGCCAGTTCATGAATCCCCGGATCATCCACATACTGCATCAACTGATAATAACTGATAGCAGACAGATACTCCTGATCCTCATAGGGCTGATCCAGATCATAAACGCAGGATCTTCCGCTGTCCGACACCTCCGCGACCGTCATATCCTGGTTAAACACTCGCCCGATGACCGTGGCGATCCCATGGCAGGATCCTTTCCATTTCACATCGCCATTGATGTAGTTTCTCAAATAGTCGCGTACGCCATCCTCCATCTCATGGCGGAATAATTTCTGGTAATCCTCATCCGTCAGTTCAATCCCGTCTGTGCCCCAGAATCCGCTTTCCTTCGTTCCCACTCCCAGATGCTGGAAACTGTTATTATCGACTTTAAGCGTAAAGTCCCGTTTCTCATCTTCTCCGTCTTCTCCGATCGTCTCCCACTTGATCTGGTCGCTGAAAATAAAATTCTCCAGGTAATATTGATGGGCTGCCGAGCCTTCATAGCCTCTAAGTGTCAGCTCTGTATAGACGCTGTAGCCGTTTCCGGCCTGAAGAAACCCATTCAAGTTTATGACCGTCTCCGGAATCGTAAGATATTTCAGGTTCCGTACCGCCTCGTCTTCCGTACCGCTTTGCGCGAAAGATCCCGAGGCCAGCCAGCTCACATCCTCTGGGATCGTGTAAGAGAGGTCTTCCTTCCCGATGGGATAAAATTCCAGCGTCCATGTGCCGTCAGAATTGTCGCTGAAAAGCACGCCGTCCCTGCTCTCGTATCTCTCGCTTGCCTCCGAGACCTCAAGGGACTCAAGGGCATATAGGCTTTGGAAAGCTTCTGCGCTCATTCCATAAGCATCAGCCGGAAGCTTAATTCTTTTCAGCGTCTCGCTCTTCCCAAAGCTTGAGAGAGTTTCCACAGAATCCGGAAAGATTACTTCTTCTAGGTTTGTCCCCTCAAACGCGCTGCTTCCAATTTCTTTTGTACCATCTTTGACCGTGTAGCTCCCCTCTCTCACAGGAGGAACATACCGCAGGATTCTGTCCTTTTGATCATAGAGCACGCCGTCCTCCGCCAGATATCTCCCGGAAGTCCCTGCTGTCTCGTAGCGGTAGGAAGCGGTCCAGAAATCCATATGGTCAACCGGATCTTGAATGGAATCCGGCAGAATCAGCGTATAGATCCCATAAACGTATGAATTGTCTTTCATCCCCCTCACTCCGTCCGGGAGGTATAGAATCTTGAAATTCTGAGCGAGTCCTGTGGCGATTTGATTTCCGTCTACATAGACACACTCGTTCCAATCATACTCTTTCGTCATGGTCAGTTGGCCTGCGGCGGCCGCCCCCCGGTAGTTAGGGATTGCATCCATATCGAACACATAAGTCTCTCCCGCCTTCAGCATATAGTATCCGGAGCCATTACCGCCGGCAAGAAGATTTTCTTCCCCGTCCGTCACATAGTACTCCAGTCCCAGTTCATAACCATTGATCTCGCCGTCATATTCCAGATAATATCCGCCGTCTTCCTGAGGGGTAAACTTAAAAATGTAAGAAGTCATAGTTTCTGCCGGACTAGAAATCTGATACGTCTGATCCGGTTCCATCTCCGTTGTGGATCCCGGCTCAACATCAACTGCCTCTTCCGTATCAGGCCCGGCCATTACAGGAACCGCCAAACACCAAAGCGCTGCGGTCAGCACAAAAATTCCCAGGCAGCCACGCCATTTTCTCCCTCTCATCATAATCTCTCTCCCTATAACATTTCCTAAATCTTTTTGCTGCAGGCAATGGCAATGGAGCCCGGCCCGATATGGCAGCTTACGCTCAGAGAAAGCTTGTCCATTACTACATCATATCCCGGGAACCTTTCTTCGATCTCCCGCTTCCATTCCATTGCTTCCTCCTCGGAACAGGTATAGGCTCCTTCCAGATGGACTTCCTTCCCGGCAAACCGTTCATGGATATCTTTATCCATGGCATCCAGCATCGTCTTCTTCGCCGACTTGATCCCCCGTACTTTAGCGAACGCATCCAGCTTTTCTCCCTGGATGGTGAGCACCGGCTTTAAATTCAGAACCGTGCCGATCGCCGCGGCGGCAGGTGTCACCCTTCCGCCTTTTTTCAGATATTTCAGAGTATCCACTGTGATATAGATACTGGCCTCCAGCTTCTCTTTCATCAGAACATCTACGATCTCTTCCGCGCCAAGGCCGGCGTCGCGCAGCTCCATAGCATCCAGTACGGATTGGCGCTGCGTGATCGAAATCCTCTGATTGTTCACCACATAAACCTTTCCCTCAAAATCCCGCGCCAGTCCCATAGCTGTCTCACAGGAGCTGGAAAGCCCGCTGGACATAGGGATATAGATCACTTTATCATACTCTTCCAGCAGCTCTTCCCAAAGGCCGATCACATCGGCAGGCGCCGGCTGAGAGGTAGAGATATCCGCGTCTTCCGCCAGCCTTTGATAAAACTCCTCCTGCGTCAGCGTAATATCTTCATAATACAGTTCCCCATTGATATAGAAAGGCATTGGCAAAACCCGTATCCCCAGTTCCTTTGCCCCTTCCTGCGTAATCCCGCTATTGCTGTCTGTTGCGATTGCGATTCGTTCCATTCCCACACCTCATTTTTCTTATAATGTAATGATTTTTGAAACACAGTCTCTTTTTGCTACCATCATAGGGATATCCTCTCCCTTGTAGGGATTGTCTCCCATGCTGACTTCCAGCTTCACCGTCTCATAGGCAAGCTCCTCATAATTATTCTCCTTGCTCAGATGGCCCAGCAGCACATACTGCAGGCCGTCATGCAGGATGTCGCAGAGCAGTCTCCCTGACCACTCATTGGAAAGATGGCCTTTGTCCCCCATGACCCTTTTTTTCAGCGGATATGGATAAGGCCCTACTTCCAGCATATGGATGTCATGATTGGCTTCCAATACCACAGCGTTCAAATCCTTCAAATTCTCCACTGTATAGGTATCGTACATCCCAAGATCCGTCGCCACCGCCACGGACTTCCTTTGATTCTCGATCCGGAAACCGGAAGGCTCATTGGCATCGTGAGAAATCGCAAATGGACGGACCTTCATTTCTCCCAGATCAAATCCCTCATCTAACTTTACCTCGTGCAGCAGTCCTTCCGGCAGCCTCCCCAGACTCCTGCAGTTTTTGATTCCTTCAATGGTTCCTTTTGTAGCGTAAATAGGGATCTCATACCTTCTGCTAAACACCCCCAGTCCCTGAATATGATCGATATGTTCATGGGTGATCAGGATACCATTCAGCTCATCCCCTTTAATATCCAGGGAAGAAAGCCCCTCTTCAATCCTTTTTTTACTGATTCCCGTATCCACCAGAAGGTGCGTATGATCGTCCCCCACATAGATACAGTTTCCGCTGCTTCCGCTGGCAATACTGCATAATCTCATATGTATGTCATCCATCCTTTATAATTCTTTGATAATATTGTCAAGCTGCAGCATCGTCTCCGCAAATACACCGCTGTTGTCGACCACCCTGTCACAATGTTTCAGGAACATATCCTTTGGCAGCTGCGCCCGCATGATATCCTCAATCTTTGCCGCGTCATAGCCTCTGGAATAAAACAGACGGTTCTTACGGATCGCTTCTTCCACATAAATGTACCACAACTCGTCGCAGATCTGATCATAGTGATCTTCGATCAAAAGAGCCGCCTCTATAATAAACAAATTCGTATTCCTGCGCTCTTCCTGGCGAATCTTCTTTAAGATTTCCTCTTTCACCGCCGGATGTACGATGCTGTTGAGCAGCGACAGCTGGGAACAGTCTGAAAATACGATCTCCCCCAGCCTGTCTCTGTTTAATTCTCCCTTTTCATCCAGGATCTCTTCTCCAAAATGTTCTACAATGGCGTCATAACACGCCCCGCCCTTTTTCTGAAGTTTCTTTGCCACATCATCCGCCTGGCATACGGTAGCCCCGTACCGATTATGCAGATATTCAAGAACCTGTGTTTTCCCGGCTCCTATGCCTCCTGTAATTCCAATAATCTTCATACGCTTCCACCTCTTACTTTGCTTCGTACCAGTTTTCTCCTGTATGCATATCTATCTCCAATGGCACATCCAGGGATGCCGCCTGTTCCATTTCTTCTTTCAAGATCTTCTCTACTTCTTCCAATTCCGGTCTGTGCGCCTCGATCAGAAGTTCGTCATGGACCTGCAATACCAGTCTGGACCGCATGTTCTGTTCTTTAAGCCTTCGTCCCACACCGATCATAGCGATCTTGATGATATCCGCCGCTGTTCCTTGGATCGGGGCGTTCATTGCCACCCGTTCGCCAAAAGAACGCTGCATATAATTGCTGGAAGAAAGTTCCGGCACAGGCCGGCGCCTTCCAAACAGCGTGACCACATATCCCTTTTCTTTTGCGTGAGCCACCGCATCATCCAAAAAGCGTTTGATTCCCGGATAGGTGCGGAAATAATCCTCAATATACTGAGCCGCTTCCTTCCGGGTAATGCTCAGATCCTGGCTCAGTCCAAAGGAACTGATCCCATAGACGATCCCAAAGTTAACGGCTTTCGCGTTCCTTCGCTGGAGAGGCGTTACTTCCTCGAAAGGCACATGGAACACCTGAGACGCCGTGATTCTATGGATATCTTTGGCTTCCCGGTATGCCTGGATCAACTGCTGGTCCCCGGAACAGTGAGCCAGCACTCTAAGCTCGATCTGCGAATAATCCGCATCCACAAAGACATAGCCGTCCTCTGGAATGAATACCTTTCGGATCAGTCTGCCCAGCTCCACCCGGACTGGGATATTCTGCAGATTTGGTTCTGTACTGCTGATCCTTCCAGTAGCTGTCACTGTTTGATGGAATTTCCCGTGGATCCTGCCATCCGGCCCGATATAGTTGGCAAGGCCGTCCGCATAAGTGGATTTTAATTTGGCAAGCTGCCGGTACTCCAGGATCTTAGCCACCAAAGGATAGTCCGGCGCCAGTTTGTCCAGCACATCCGCCGCGGTGGAATACCCGGTCTTCGTCTTCTTGGCTTTTTCCACGATTTTCAGGCGGTCGAACAACACTTCACCCACTTGTTTGGGAGAGGCAATGTTGAATTCCATTCCGGCCAGCTGGTGTACCTCTTCTTCTATCTGGTTCATCCGGGCCGTAAAATGTCGTGACGTTTCTTTCAGTGCTTCCGTATCAATACGTACTCCGTTTCTTTCCATGTAAGCCAATACCGGCACCAAAGGCATTTCTATCTCTTCGAACAGTTTTTTGACTCCGTTAGTCTCCAGTTCGTTCCCGAGTACCTGTTTCAGTTTGAGGGTTACATCGGCATCCTCACAAGCATATTTGTAAACTGCCTCGGGAGCCAGGTCGCGCATGTTTCCTTGCTTTTTCCCTTTTGCTCCAATCAACTCTTCGATTTTGATGGTTTCGTATTTCAGGTAAATCTCGGCCAGGTAGTCCATGCCGTGACGAAGTTCGGGCTGCAGCACATAATGCGCAATCATGGTATCGAACATCTTTCCCTTCAGGGTCACTCCGTAATTGGCCAGCATGATCAGGTCGTATTTGATATTTTGTCCAATTTTGAGCGAATCTGGATTTTCGAAGGCTGGTTTAAATATATTCACAATTGTAAGGGCTTCTTCACGATTAGCCGGTACCGGTACATAAAAGGCCTGGTTTTCGGCAAAACTGAAGCTCATTCCCACCAGTTCTGCCGTGATGGGATCGATTCCGGTGGTTTCCGTGTCTAGACTGAAAAATTTCTGGACAAGTAATTTTTCGGCCAAAACCGCCATTTTCTCCTTATTATCAACGAGTTGATAGTCGTATGGCAGGTCTTCTAACCTCGTGAGAATTGAATTTTTGGCGTCAGCTGTATCTTCCTCCGCAAAAAAGCCAAAGAGATCGGGTTGAGCGGCAGGAGAGGAGGGAGCTTTTTTTTCTGTTTTGATTACCCGGTCAATCAGGCTTCGGAATTCCAGCATTTCGAACAGACGGCGCAATTCCTCTTCATCGGGCTCTTCTCTTTTCAGTGCTTCCATGTCGAGTGCGATGGGCACATCCGTTTTGATGGTAGCCAGAAATTTTGAGAACGTGATTTGCTCTTTGTTTTCTTCCACCTTCTTCTTGATGGCACCTTTCAGTTCGTCGGTGTGAGCCAACAGATTCTCGATGCTGCCGAACTGGGCTATCAGTTTCTGTGCCGTTTTCTCTCCCACACCCGGGCACCCCGGAATGTTGTCGGCCGTATCTCCCATAAGTCCGAGCATATCGATGACCTGTAAGGGCGACTGGATGTCGAACTTGGCTTTTACCTCTTCCACCCCCATCACTTCGAAATCTTTGTCGCCGTATTTGGGACGATACATGAACACGTGTTCACTCACTAACTGTCCGTAGTCCTTGTCGGGAGTCATCATGTAGGTATTGATGCCTCTTTTGCCGGCTTCCGTAGCAAGTGTGCCGATTACGTCGTCAGCTTCGTATCCGGCAATCTCTAAAATAGGAATATGATAGGCACGTATAATATCCTTTATGACAGGAACCGACTGCCGGATAGCTTCCGGAGTCTCTTCCCGCTGTGCTTTGTATGCTTCATAGGCTTCGTGGCGAAACGTAGGTCCCGACGGGTCGAAGGCAATGCCGATGTGAGTAGGATTCTCTTTCCGTAGCACTTCTTCCAAAGTGTTGACAAATCCTAGGATGGCAGAGGTGTTGAAACCCTTCGAATTGATGCGAGGATTCTTGATAAAGGCGTAATAAGCACGGTAAATCAGTGCATAAGCGTCTAATAGAAATAGCTTCTCCATTCGTGTAAAAATATTAAGTTTTTTCATGTAAAAGTACAAAAAAATACGGTATTCAGTCTTTTATTATTACTTTTGTGGGCCTAAATAAATGTACATGAACAAAATTGACTTAATAAAGCAGCCTGTAGAAAAAGAATTAGAGGAATTCAGAGGGCTTTTTGAAAACTCTTTGACGAGTACAGACCCTCTTTTGGGAGAGGTGTTGGCTTACATCAAGAAACGGAGCGGAAAGATGATGCGTCCTATTCTGGTGATGCTGACGGCTAAATTGTTCGGTACATTAAATCAGTCAACCTTTCATGCGGCATTGTCGCTGGAACTGCTCCATACCGCCAGTCTGGTACACGATGATGTGGTAGATGAGAGTGATAAGCGTCGGGGGCAGTCTTCTGTAAACGCAATCTACAATAATAAAGTTTCCGTACTGGTAGGCGATTATATGCTGGCCACAAGTCTGAAGCATGCCGCTCTGACTGGTAAGGTGGAACTGGTAGAACTGGTGGCTACTTTAGGACAGGAATTGTCGGAAGGTGAGATTCTGCAGTTAGGCAATATTGGTAAGGAAGATTTCTCAGAGGAGGCATATTTCGATGTCATCCGGAAGAAGACAGCTGCCCTGTTTAAGGCCAGTTCGCAGAGTGGAGCTGTATCAGTAGGAGCCGTGCAGGAAGAGGTAATGAAAGCTGGATTGTTAGGTGAAATGATTGGTATTGCCTTCCAGATAAAGGACGATATCTTTGATTACTTCGAGAGTTCGGAGCTGGGCAAGCCTACAGGAAACGATATGCTGGCAGGAAAGCTCACGCTTCCTGCCTTGTATGTACTGAACCAGACGGGGGATGACAGCTTGAAGCAGACCGCCTTGAAGATACGTTCCTTGGAAGCTTCGAAAGAGGAGATAGCGAACTTTGTAGAAACCGTGAAAGAAAAGGGAGGTATTGAATACGCCACCCGCATGATGTACGAGTTCCGCGATAAGGCGCTGGCCCTGGTTCCCGCTTCGGCCGATTCCAGTCTGAAAGAAGCATTGACGGCTTATATCGATTATGTGATTGAACGAAATAAATGATTCATAAAAAAAGCCCCTTTCTTTATCGAAGAAAAGGGCTTTTTTTATGTCCTTATATGAGGTTTTTTAGAAGAACTTGGTTTCACTTCCTACAATGTCAGAAAGCAATAAGTTGGCCATGCGGCTTGTAC
>OGYF01000381.1_pt1 | contig 47263 bp, 40 predicted proteins | sample 1576451 | NCBI WGS metagenome assembly OGYF01 (sample SAMEA3541505, study PRJEB24748) | human gut metagenome | biome: human gut; feature: human-associated habitat; material: faeces | place: China | collected 2012
TTTTCTACCATTGCTAGTCTGTTTTTGTACTGTCTGCACAACTTGGGGCAGTTCATTTTGACACACCGTGCTTTTGTTTTTTATCAGTCTTCGCTGTTCTGCTTAGCGATGGGCTCGATCCTGCCGTATCTCGAAGCGGAAGCCGCATCGGATCTGGGCGGACGGGAGGGAGCTGCGGGGCGGTCGCTGCGCGGGCGGTCATTTCTGCCTCTGCCGCCTCTGTCGCGGTTCTGATATCCGCCGCGTCCGTTTCCGCGGGGCGGTCTGGAGCCGCCGTTGATGGGCTTCACGCCCTCTTCGAGGGTGATAACGACCTTGCGGTCATTCTCGGAGCCTACAGAGTGGGAGGTCACGCCCTCAACATCCTGGAGAGCCGTGTGAATGATGCGTCTCTCATAGGGATTCATGGGATCAAGCACAACATTTCTGCCGTACTTTCTGACCTTTGCTGCGCTCTTCTGAGCGAGTGCGCGCAGGGTTGCCTCGCGCTTCTCGCGGTAGTTGCCGATGTTGAGCGAGACTCTTCTCGACTTGTCCGCGCCCCTGTTGACGACAAGGCGGACGAGATACTGGATAGCGTCGAGTGTCTCTCCCCTGCGGCCGATAGCTGCGCCGTAGTCGCCGTCATATTCGACCGCGATGCTGACTTCTTCGTCAGTCTCTTCGATCTTTATCTCTGCGCCCTCAATGCCGAGGCTTGCAAGAATTTTTTCAAGATATTCCTTCGCGCCGGCCTCGGACGGAGCATCGTAGCTCACCTTGACCTTTGCGGGAGTTGTTCCGAGCAGACCGAACATCTTCTTCGTCGGCATCTCGAGAACTTCAATTTCAAAATCCGAATCGGCGGATATGCCAAGCTGCGCGATAGCGTCAGCTTTTGCAAGATCGACTGTTGCGCCGGTTCCGATAGCTTCTTTTAACATCTCTGTTTCCACCACCTGGAAAATTTATTTTTCTTCTTTTTTCTGCGCAAGTGCGCGCTTGAGATTCTCTTCCCTTGAACGGCGCTCGACAGTCTCATCGACCATAGCCTTTGCGATCATCTTCTTCGGGCTGTGGGTGAACGAAAGGATAACTGTCTGAATGAGCGCGAAAACGTTCGACGCGATCCAGTAGATACCGATACCGGCGGGGAACTGGAAGGTGAAATAAATCGAGAACAGGGGCATACCGAAAGTCATGCAGCCCATAGACGGGTTCTTCGCCATTTCGGGGTTGTTCTTGCGCTGCTGGAGCATTGAGAAGAGGCTCGTTGCGAGAGAAGTAAGACCCGAGAGGATGGGGATGACCCAGAGGATTCCGGGTTCTTTTATCGACGGAATCTTGCCCAGCGGTATGCCGAGGAAGGTGAAATTGAAGTTCGCGATGCTGTCGATAACTCCCGCACCGATACCCTTTGAGAGGGCGAGGGGTCTTATGGTGTCAATATGGTTGATAACAAAAAGCTCGATGGTGCGCAGGTCTGTCTTTGCGTTGTAACCGGGGAGCGTTTTTGCTATTTCTGTCAGCGAATTGATTGTTGTCTCATCGATCGCGAGCGCCCACTTGAGGGGGTGATAGATAACGCCGATAAGACCGAAGATGATGATGAACTGGATGGCGAGCGGCAGACAGCCCATATTCATGGGATTGTGTCCTTCGCGTTGGTAGAGAGCCTGAGTCTCTTCCTGAATCTTTTTCTGATCGCCCTTGTATTTGGCGTTTATTCTGCGGATCTTGGGCTGAAGGCGCTGCGTCTTGACGGTACCCTTAGTCTGGTAGATAGAAGTGGGAATCATAAGAAGTCTTGCGAAGAGGGTGAAGAGGATGAGTGCAAGACCGTAATTGTCAACGGCTTCGAATATGAACCTGAGAACATATCCGAACGGGATACCCAGTATTTCATAAATGGCGTCCATTATTGTGAGTCCTCCGGTTGGATTTTTTGTCCCTCTTGGGAGGGACGGGATCATAACCGCCGGGGAATAGGATATTGCAGCGAAGAAGTCTGGCAACAGTCAGCAGAGAGCCTTTGAACGCTCCGTGTATTTCGAGAGCCTCTATCGCATACTGAGAGCAGGTCGGATAGTACCTGCACATATCTGGCAGCTGCGGTGAGATATGCTTTCTGTAAAACTGAATAAGTTTTATCAGTATGTCCTTCATTTTCACTTCACAACTTTCACTCCTGCAGATATACCGATAACACCCAAGGCTCCCAGCTGTTTGCGCATTGACCGCTCGATGTCGGTGCTCTTGCGGGAGACCGTCTTATGACGGGCGACAAATACAATGTCCCATCCCCCGCAGCACTCGCCTTCGAGCTGCCGGAAAGCCGCGCGAATTATCCGGCGGCACCGGTTGCGCTCCACCGCATTTCCGAGCTTTTTGCCGGTGGTTATCCCGATGCGCATGACACCGTAACGGTTCCTGAGCGCATATGTGACAAGCACCGGGTCAGCGGCTGATTTGCCGCGCCCGTAAGTCCTGCGAAAATCGCTGTTAAGCTTGAGCGTCTGATATTCTGCCAAAGCAATCAATCCATCCGTGGCAATAATCCGCTCGACCTGTTAAAAGACCGTTAAAAGGTAAATCAATAGGTGAGCTGCTTTCTTCCCTTCGCTCTGCGGCGGGAAAGAACCTTGCGTCCGTTTCTGTCGGACATTCTCTTGCGGAAGCCGTGCTCCTTCTTACGGTGCAGCTTCTTGGGCTGGTAAGTTCTTTTCATTTGCGGTAACCTCCGTTTCACAGGATATTAGTCACCGGCGGGCGCTTTGGTGGCACTCGTACCGCCGTGATCTTATGTGCAGATATGGGTATAACGCTTTCGCCTACCCTTGCAAGCTACTATTATATATCATACTTCACATCAATGTCAATCATTTTTTTGCGTCCTTGTGCAAACTGCTTGTTGAAAAAAAGGGGGTTTTATGATATACTTTATCCTATTATAAAGTATTATGATGGGGGAAGTTCACTAATGGATTCATTCAACGAGCTGTGGCAGGTAGTCTCCGACTATCTCAGGCAGACAAACTCCGAATCTATCTACAATGTCTGGTTCAGCGAGCTTGAGCCGATAAGCTTTGACGGCAGCCGCGCCGTGCTCATGACAACGGCGGAATTCAAGCGCCGCATCCTCGCGCAGAAGTTCGGCGGCACGCTTCACAGCGCATTTTTGAACGCGCTCGGTCTCGATGTCGATGTCGAGTTCATAGCGCCGGGCGAGGGATATTCGCAGTCTGACTCCTCGGGCTCTGCGGCGGGCTCATCGGAGATAGACGGCAGCACACGCGCCTCGAACTATTTTGAAAACACATTCGACACATTCGTTGTCGGCGCGTCAAACAAGTTCGCCCATGCGGCGGCGCAGGCGGTCGCGGCGAACCCCGGCAAGGCGTATAACCCGCTGTTCATCTACGGCAACTCGGGACTCGGCAAGACGCACCTGCTCAACGCCATATGCCACGAGATAAAAAGAAACGACCCGTCGATGAAGATAGTCCTCACAGACGGCGAGGAATTCACCAACGAGTTTATCGAAGCGCTCAACCACCGCACAACAACGGAATTCCAGAACAAATACCGCAAGGTCGACGTTCTTCTGATGGACGACGTTCAGTTCATCGCGAGCAAAGAGCGCACGCAGGAGGAATTCTTCCATACCTTCAACGCCCTGACGCAGGACGGCAAGCAGATCGTTCTGTCATCCGACCGCCCGCCGAAGGACATGCCCCAGCTTGAGGACAGAATGCGCACACGCTTTGAGTGGGGGCTGCTCGCGGACGTTCAGCCGCCGGATCTCGAGACCCGTATGCTCATAGTCAAGCGCAAGGCGGACGCGCTTAACTTCGATATCAGCGACGATGTCGTTGAATACATAGCGCAGAAGCTCAAGAACAACATCCGCCAGCTTGAGAGCGCGGTCAAGAAGATGCAGGCTTATGTCCAGATACAGGGCGCGCATGTCAACACCGCCACAGCTCAGCAGGCGATAAGGGATATTCTCAGCGACAACAAGCCTATTCCCGTCGTTGTGGACAAGATAATAACCGAGGTCGCGCGCACCTACGGCGCAAAACCCGAGGATCTGCGCTCGAAGAAGAAGGACGCACAGACTTCGAAATACCGCCAGATATCGATGTACATCGTGCGCGAGGTCACGGGACTTTCCGCCAAGGCTATCGGCGCGGAGTTCGGCGGCAGGCACTATTCGACGGTGCTCTACGCCCTTGACGAGATAAAGAAAGAGAGCGACACCGACTCAGCGCTCAGAACAACTATCAACGATATCATAAAGAACGTGCAGGAGAACTAATTTTTCTAACAGACTGACGCACCGCGAGGGAGGGATAGATGGTGCGCGATATTATTATAGCATCGTCATCCGACAAGGTGCGCGCGCAGCTGCGCGGCTTCGTTGCGGAAATGGGAATAATGGGCGTCATAGAGTGCCGCTCTGCTTCGCAGACCCTCGATTTCACTCAGCGTCTCCCCTCGGCTATAATAATCTGCCACCGTCTGACCGACATGGCGCCCGCCGCCATGCTTCGTCTGCTCCCGCCGGGCGCCGATATGATATTGCTTATATCCTCCGCTCAGTCCCCGCTGTTCGGCATGAGCAACGTGCAGTGCATGACCCTGCCGCTCTCACGTCCTGAATTTCGCAGCGCAATAGAAAAGCTGCTCCGCTCCTCGTCCGAGTCGCGCATACGCTCGGGCGGTCAGCGCAACACGGCGGATCAGGAGATAATCGACAAGGCAAAACATTTATATATGAAAGTAAACGGTGTGTCTGAAGAGGACGCATACGCATATATTAGAAGAAGGAGCATGAATGAGAGCAGTTCTATAACCGCCACCGCGCGGCATCTGCTCAGCGAGCTCGCTAATATATAAATGAAAAGGGTCTTGTGAATGAAATTCGCCAAAATGCAGGGCACGGGCAACGACTACATATATGTCAACTGTTTTGATGAATCGATCGACGACCCTCCCGCCGCGGCGAAATTTTTGAGCGACCGCCATTTCGGCATCGGCTCAGACGGGCTTGTGCTGATTTTGCCGTCCGACAGGGCGGATTTCAGAATGGATATCTACAATTCCGACGGGTCACGGGCGAAGATGTGCGGCAACGCCGCGCGCTGCGTCGCAAAGTATGTCTGCGACAGCAAAATGACCGACAAAGATATGATATCTTTGGAGACTCTCAGCGGAATAAAATACATTAATATATATAAGACGGACGGAAAGGTCACTTCGGCGCAGGTAAACATGGGGTCACCAGTGCTGAAAACTCGGGATATCCCCGCGCTTATTGAATCGGACACCGTGATTTCCCGGCCGCTCGAAGTCGGCGGAAAAGTTTATTCCGTCACCTGCCTTTCGATGGGCAACCCGCATTGCGTGGTTTTCTCTGAAAATATTGATTCTGTAAATATTCAAAAAACCGGCGCCGAATTTGAAAATCACCCGGCGTTTCCGGACAGGATAAATACGGAATTCGTTCAGCCGATTTCGGCTTCACACATCAAAATGCGCGTTTGGGAGCGCGGCGCGGGCGAAACTCTCTCCTGTGGCACGGGCGCGTGCGCGGCGGCGGTCGCCTGCATATTGAACGGCTACTGCAAGCGCAATACAGATATCAAAATCTCACTTCGCGGCGGCGAGCTTTCAGTAAAATGGAGCGCCGATGGAAATGTGTACCTGACCGGTTCGGCACAGACCGTCTTTACAGGCGAAATTGCCTACAGCGGAGGCGCAAGATGAAAATAAACGAAAACTTTTCGCTTCTCCGCAGCAACTATCTTTTTTCGACGATGAGCCGAAAAATTAAAGATTACAAAATCGCTCACCCGGAGGCGGATATAATCGACCTCGGCATCGGCGATGTCTCGCGTCCCCTGCCCGAGGCGTGCATAAAAGCCATGCACTCGGCGGTAAACGAAATGGCGGACGCCGCCACATTCAGAGGCTACCCGCCCGAACGCGGATATGATTTTCTTATCGACAAGATATTGAAATATGATTTCGCCGCGCGTGGAATAACGCTCGAAAGAGACGAGATTTTTATAAGCGACGGCGCAAAGAGCGACACCGGCAGCATCGGCGATATCTTTTCGCCCGAGTGCAAAGTCGCCGTCTGCGACCCCGTCTATCCGGTCTATATAGACACAAATATCATGGCGGGCGGGGGCGGAAAGCCGCTCGAAAACGGCAGATTTTCAAATATTGCTTATCTCGACTGCACCGCAGAGAACGGATTCATTCCTCCCCTGCCGGAGCAAAATGTCGATATAATATATCTCTGCTCCCCCAACAATCCCACGGGAACGGCGATGAATAAAGAGCAGCTCCAACAGTGGGTCGACTGGGCTAATAATCACGGCAGCGTCATTCTCTTTGACGCCGCATACGAGGCGTTTATCACAGGGAGCGACATTCCGCACAGCATTTTCGAGCTTGACGGCGCAAAAGAATGCGCCATTGAGTTCAGGAGTTTTTCAAAAACCGCGGGCTTTACAGGCGTTCGCTGCGCATATACAATTATACCGCGCGAGCTTTCACGCGGCGGAGTCAGCCTCAACGCGCTGTGGGCGCGCAGGCAGGCGACGCGGTTCAACGGCGTGTCATATATAACCCAGCGCGCCGCCGAAGCCGTCTATTCCGACGAGGGCAGGCGGCAGATAAAAGAAAATATAAACTGCTATCTCGGCAACGCAAAGAAGATAACGGACGGACTCGAAAGTATTAATATCCGCTGTTTCGGCGGCAGAAATTCGCCGTATATCTGGTTTGAAGTGCCGAACGGGCTGACCTCATGGCAGATGTTCGACAGGCTTCTGAACACCGTTCAGGTGGTCGGCACGCCGGGCTCGGGCTTCGGCACGATGGGCGAGGGATATTTTCGCCTGACCTCGTTCGCAGGACCAAAGCGCACGCTCGAAGCAGTTGAAAGAATAAAAAACGGTCTGAATTAAGACCGCACGGAGGATAAAAATGGGCATTTTTTCAAGAATAAACAAGGGACTCAAAAAGACCCGCGAGAATATGTCGGGAGCCATCGACTCGATGCTCCACGGCAAGACTGAAATTGACGACGAATTTTATGACGAGCTCGAAGAGATACTCGTCATGGGCGATGTCGGCTGCATGACCGCGTCGGAGATAGTCGAGAAGCTGCGCGAGCGCGTTATGAAAAAGCATCTGCGCAAGCCTGAAGCCGTCAAGAACGAGATAAAAGAGATAGTCGCCGAGATGCTTGAGGGCGGCGAGGAAATGAGCCTTATCACTCTCCCCTCCGTCATTCTCGTCATCGGCGTCAACGGCGTGGGCAAGACCACTTCCATAGGCAAGCTCGCCGCAATGTACAAAAACGAGGGCAAAAAAGTTATCCTCGCCGCGGCGGACACTTTCAGAGCCGCTGCAATCGAGCAGCTTGAAGAGTGGGCTGACCGCGCGGGAGTCGAGATAGTCAAGCACCGCGAGGGCGCAGACCCGGCGGCTGTTATATACGACACAATTCAGGCGGGCAAGGCAAGAAACGCCGACATAATCATCTGCGACACCGCCGGCAGACTCCACAACAAGAAGAACCTAATGGAGGAGCTGGCGAAGATATACCGCGTCATCGACCGCGAGCTGCCCTACAGCGACCGCGAGAGCCTGCTCGTGCTTGACGCAACTACAGGACAGAACGCAGTCAATCAGGCAAAAGAATTCAAGAATGTTGCAGAGATCACCGGCATCATTTTAACGAAGCTTGACGGCACCGCAAAGGGCGGCGTTGTATTAAACATCAAAAATGAGCTCGGCGTACCCGTCAAGTTCATCGGCGTCGGCGAAAAGGTGGACGACCTCCGCCCGTTCAACGCCCGCGCATTCGCCGAGGGTCTGTTTGACGCAGAGCCGATTGAAGACGAGGAAGAGGAAAAAGAGGACAAATAATGGATTTTCTCATAGCTACACATAACATGAAAAAACGCGCCGAGCTTGAGCGCATATTGAAACCCATCGGCGTGCGCGTTCTGCTCGCGGAAGAGGCGGGAGTCGAGCTTACCGATGTTGAGGAGACGGGCGTCACCTTTGAAGAGAACGCATTCTTAAAAGCCGACAGCGGCTGCAAAGAGAGCGTCATGCCCTGCATCGCCGACGACTCGGGACTTGCCGTTGACGCGCTCGACGGCGCGCCGGGAGTGTATTCCGCAAGATACGCGGGCGAGCACGGAAACGACGAGAAGAACAACGAGCTTCTGCTCAAGAATCTGTCCAACATTCCTATGGACAAGCGCACCGCACGATTCGTTTCGACCGTCTGCTGCTGTTTCCCGGACGGCAGGCACATGACCGTGCGCGGCGAGTGCGAGGGCAAGATTGCCTTTGAGCCCGCAGGCGAGGGCGGCTTCGGCTACGATCCGCTGTTTTTGCCCGACGAGTTCCCCGGCAAGACAATGGCGCAACTCACCGCAGAAGAAAAAGACAGCATCAGCCACAGAGGCAAGGCGTTAAGACTCCTTGCAAAAAAACTGGAGGAAATTATATGACAAGCAAAGAGAGAGCCGCGCTTCGCGCGCAGGCAAATTCGCTCGAGCCGCTTTTTCAGGTCGGCAAGGGCGGCGTCAATGACGCACTGATAGCCCAGACGCTCGACGCATTCCGCTCCCGAGAACTGCTCAAGCTCAAGGTCCTGCTCGAGACAGCACCCAAGCCCCCGCGCGAAATTGCCGAAGAGATTGCGGCAAAGACGCAGTCCGAGGTCGTTCAGGTCGTCGGTGGCAGTCTGATATTCTTCAAGGAGAATCCGGAGCTGCACGAGCCGAAAGATAAAAAGAAAAAGATAACCGGTACGAAGAATCCGAACCGCCCATCCGTGCGCAAAAAGATACACGAAAAGAAGCTCGCCGAAGAGCGAAAGACCGCCGCTCGCCGCAAGGCGGAGCGCAATTTCAGGCGCAGCCGCGATATATAACAGCAAATTTTAAGTCAACCGGTTCAAAAGCAGGCGCATTTTCGCCTGCTTTTTTGTGCATCGGGACAAATCGGGAATTTTTTGTAAAAGCCTATTGACAGCGTAGGTATAAGAGACTATAATACGCTCATAGATACTGAACAGGGAGGAAGCATCATGAAAAAGTTTGACAGCAACATTATGATGATGGAAATGTGCATGTTCTCCATGCGCATGTGCATGTGCATGCCTTTTTCCGACGAGCTTCCGTCAAACGAATAAATCTGATATATGCAGAGATTCGGGGAGCTTCGTGAGGAGTTTCCCGTTTTTTATTTGCATTGAGGAGGAAGAAAAGTGCAGTATCTGAAATTATTCTCGCCCTTTGATATAAGGCATTGGCGAATGTGCCGCAAGGCGCATGATTAAAAAGTCCGTTTCAACCCAATACCTTATAAATTAAAATACAAAGGAGATAATCAACATGAAAAAGACAATATCGATCATTCTCGCAGCGGTCCTCGCGCTGGGCTGCATCTTCGGCTTCGCCGCCTGCTCTTCGGGCAGCAAGGGCATCACCATTGCCGTTCCCAACGACGCGACCAACGAAGCCCGTGCGCTCCTTCTTCTTCAGGAGCAGGGCATCATCAAGCTCAAAGACGGCGCCGGCATCACCGCAACCGTAAGAGACATTGAGGACAACCCCAAGAACATCACCTTCAAAGAGGTTGAAGCCGCTCAGCTCCCCAACGTTCTCAAGGATGTTGACTATGCTGTTATCAACTCGAACTACGCTATCTCCGCGGGTCTTAACCCCGTAAAGGACAATCTCGCTATCGAGGGCTCCTCGAGCGCATATTCGAACATCCTCGCCGCCAAGAAGGGCAACGAGAATTCCGACAAGATAAAGGCTCTTTCCGCCGCTCTCCAGAGCAAGAAGGTCGCCGATTTCATCGCCTCCAAGTATGACGGCGCAGTTATCAGCGTTGTTTCAAACCCCGGTGACGGCTACGATCCCTCCGTCAACTACGACGCACTCAAGGGTCAGACCATAACCGTCGCCGCATCCCCCACACCGCACGCCGAGATCCTCGCCGTTGCCAAGGAGATCCTTGCCGCTAAGGGCGTCACCCTTGACATCAAAGAGTTCGAAGATTATGTCCAGCCCAACAATGTTGTTGAGTCCGGCGAGATCGACGCAAACTACTTCCAGCACGAGCCCTACCTCGACGATTTCAACAAGCAGAACAACACGAACATCGTCACCGTTTGCTATGTCCATGTCGAGCCCATGGCTCTCTACGGCGGCAAGCAGACCACTCTTGACGCAGTGAAGTAAATGTTATAAAATATAATGCCGGGCTAAGTTGCTCTTAATCGGGCTGCTTGCCGGCATTATCTTTTTATCCAGAAGTTCGGAGGCATAAAATGATCGAGATTAAAAATCTGTCAAAAACTTTCAAGACCGCCGACGGCTCGCTCGACGCGCTCAAGAATGTTTCTCTGACGATAAACGACGGCGATATTTATGGCGTCATCGGCATGAGCGGCGCGGGCAAGAGCACGCTCGTGCGGTGCATAAATATGCTCGAACGCCCGACTGAGGGCCAGATACTCATAGACGGGGTGGACATGGGCGCGCTTTCGAGCAAGCAGCTCAGAGACGCCCGCCGCAACATAACCATGATATTCCAGGGCTTTAACCTGCTCATGCAGCGCAACTGCCTGAAAAACATCTGCTTTCCGCTCGAGCTTGAGGGCATGAAGAAAGAGGACGCGAAGAAACGCGCGCTCGAACTGCTCGAGATAGTCGGTCTGCCCGACAAAGCGAAGGCTTACCCCGCTCAGCTCTCCGGCGGTCAGCAGCAAAGAATCGCGATAGCCCGCGCACTCGCTACAAATCCCAAGGTGCTGCTCTGCGACGAGGCGACAAGCGCGCTCGACCCGAACACCACACATTCGATCCTCAACCTCATAAGAGACATAAACAAAAAGCTCGGCATAACGGTTATTATAATAACCCACCAGATGAGCGTTGTCGAAGAGACCTGCAACCGAGTCGCCATTCTTGACAACGGCACGGTCGTTGAGCAGGGCGAAGTCAGCACCGTCTTTGCCCATCCGCAGTCGGCGGCAGCAAAACGCCTCGTGTTCCCCGACGCTTCGGATGAGATTTTTGCTCCCGCTTCGGACGAGCACAGGATAAGAGTCGTCTTCAACGGCGCGTTCGCGACCAACACCCCGCTGATAACCAAGATGGCTATGGACGAGGGAATCGCGGCGAATATTTTAGCTGCCTCCACGCGCTGCATCGGCGACAAGGTCTACGGCAACATGCTCCTCGGCATCCCCGGAGGGGACAACGAGCTTGAACGCGCGTCGAAATATCTGCAGAGTATGCCGGATATTCTTGTTGAGGAGGTTTAAAAGATGTTTGACAATGCATTCACTTCCGAGGCGCTGACGGAAGCCCTCGATATATTAAAAAATGATTTCCCGCTGGCTATCTGGGAGACGATATATGTCACCCTGCTCTCCACGCTCTTCGCGATAATTATCGGCCTGCCGCTCGGCGTGCTGCTCGTCGCGGGCGAAAAGGGCGGCGTTCTCCCCCTGCCGAAGGCTCTGATGAAGGTTCTCAATGTTATTATAAATCTTCTGCGTTCGGTGCCGTTTTTGATTCTGATGATTCTCGTCTTCCCACTGACCCGTCTTATCGTCGGCACGGCGGTCGGCACTGTCGCCTCGATAGTCCCGCTCGTCATCGCGTCGTTCCCGTTTGTGGCGCGCCTTGTTGAAAGCAGCCTGCGCGAGGTCAACCCGAATATAATTGAAGCCGCGCAGAGCATGGGAGCTTCGCCCATGCAGATAATTATCAAAGTCATGATTCCCGAGAGCGTGCCCTCGCTGCTCTCGAACTTCACGATAGCGATAACCACCATCCTCGGCTACTCCGCAATGAGCGGAATAATCGGCGGCGGCGGACTTGGTAAGATTGCCATAAACTACGGCTACTACCGCTACAAATATCTCGTCATGATCTTTGCGGTTATCCTGCTCATAGCGCTCGTTCAGATTTTCCAGAGTGTCGGCACCCACCTTGCAACAAAGACAGACAAGAGACTCAAGAAATAATTAAGCACATAAAAAGCACCCGGTCGGGAGAAATCCCTGCCAGGTGCTTTGCTGTATTTATTTTACGTCTTCGCTTTCGGGGTGAAAACCTTTGCGTCAAGCTTTTTCATCAGCGCGTCGAACACTATCGCCATAAGCAGCGTAGCAGCGAAGCAGAGAATGAAATAGTTCAGATTGTTGTTGACCAGTCCGAGTCTCTTGAATATCGTCATCGGGATGCGCTGGAGAATATAGACGCTGAAAACATGCTTGCCGAGCATCGAAAGTGCGGGATTGCCGATTTTTATCTTCATCGATGCGAGCACAACAATAAGCATGAACGCGCTCGCCCACGCCCAGTATACCGGGAGCCCTGCCGAGCGATATTTATGTCCGACAACAAAGGCAGCAACCGCGACCGTAATGCAGAGCATATAGATATAGTTGTTTTTCATCACGAATTTGTCTATATATTTCTTGAGATACGCATACCACATACCCAGCGGGAAGAGAATCAGCGTGTTGTAGTACCACGCGGGCTTTCCGACTTTTATAAGCGCAAAAGCGAGTCCGCAGGTGAGTACGGTCATCGCGATAAGCCCCGGAAGACGGTGCTTGCGGAAGATAAGGAACGACACTATAAGTATCAGATAGAGGCAGAGAACCGCGGTAATATACCAGTTCGAGTTGCCTATGCTCTCCCATGTAGTGAACGCGAGCAGAGTAGTTCTCGTCTTCGTCTTTATTCCGAGTGCGAGGTTCATCAGCAGGAACAGGAGAACCGCGATATCAAAATGCGCAAAAAGGCTCAGGAACCTGCGCCTGAAAATACCCTTGACATACGGCGTGCCTTTTTTCATTATAGAGCACATCATGCCGTAGCCCGAATAGAACAGGAAAGTCACAACGACGAGCTGGCCGAGCCAGCTTTTCAGGTCGAGCCATATCGTATCGGACGAGCCGCCGAGCTTCATATACCCGCTGATGTGGCACATGAAAACGAGCAGCACGAAGATTCCGTTTATGGCGCCGGTCGTATCTTTTGACATATAATCGGAATTGAACTCACCCGATTTGACGAACTTTGCGCCGCACAAAAACACAAACAGCGCAGCTGCCAGAACATAGATCATATTTAATTATCCTCCGCAATATTTGAGACAATTATATCACAGCATTCCTATCCTTGCAACAAAAAAAGCGCGGGCGCATTTTTCGCTGCACCCGCGTTTCATTAGAAAGGTGATGTATCAATTAAAGGGATTGTAGTAGAATGATCTGTTGTCCTGCTGGGTTGTCTGCTCCTGCTGCTGTTGGGAGGAAGAGGAAGTGGTGTTTCCGGTATCCTCGACGAGCTTTACCTTGACATTGAATTCCTTTGTCTGATAGTTGCTCGATATCCTACACAGGGTCAGGGTCAATGTATCGCCGACCTTGGCGTTTTCAATCGCTTCGAGCAGAACTTCCGAAGTGCTCAGCTCCTTGCCGTTGACCGCAGTTATGAGGTCGCCGACCTGGGCGCTGCTGTTTGCAAGGTCGCTGTCCGCGTTGATGTCCGCGATGATAAGCGAGCCTGCCGGCAGACCCTTTATCTGCACGATCATGTTATACTGCTGATTCGATGTATTGGAGAAGTAGCTGATACCGAGCTTCGGGCGGTTCGGCACTCTGCCGTAGGCGATAAGATCGTCGATTATCTCTTTTGCGGACGAGATCGGGATAGCGAAGCCCATGAGCTCATAGCTGCTGTCGCTGATTTTAAGCGAGTTTATTCCGACCACCTGGCCGTATTCATTTATCAGCGCGCCGCCGGAGTTGCCGGGGCTGATAGCAGCCGTGTGCTGGATGCACTCCATGGAGTAGCCTATCTGGCTGCTGACCGTTCTCGAAATTGCGGAGACCATGCCGTTCGTGAACGAGCCGAAGAACTCGGTGCCGCCGGGGTTGCCTATTGCATAGACGGTCTCGCCGACCGAAAGCTTCGTTGAATCGCCGAACTCTGCGGCAGTGAAGCCCGTAGCCTTTATTTTCAGCACGCCGATATCGGTGCGCGAATCGTAACCGACTATCTCGGCGTCATACTGAGTGCCGTCATGCAGCTGAACGACGGCTTTGACGCCCTCGCCGCTGATAACATGGGCGCAGGTGATTATATAGGTATAAGTGTGATCTTTATTTTCGCCCATGACTATGCCGGAGCCTTCGCCGGAAGCCGAGCTTGACGACTGGCTGTATACGACTATGCCGACATTGCTCGGCGAAACTTTTTCATATATCTGAGCCGAGGTGAGCACGCCGTTGCCCTTTGAAGTCGTTGTCGCCTTCGGGGTCTCGGCAATGTTCAGCTGAGCGTCGCCCTCGGAAGTGTCGGTCACAGAAGTGCCGCCGGAGCTGCTGTTATTATTTCTCTTTGCGAGCACGGTAACTGTCGCAGAGACCGCGATAACAACTGCGAGGATCGCGGCGAAAACCGCAACGCCTTTCTTCTTCGCGCTCATCTTTTTCTTCTTTTTCTCGGGCTGAGGCGGCGTGTAGCTGCCGGAATTATATGAATTCTGGCTGTTATAGCTGCCCTGCTCGGGCTGCTGCGGAGCGGAATAAATCTGATCCGGCTCAAGCGGTGCAGACTGCTGTGCGGTGTCTGCCGAGTTGTCTTCGGGCGGCGTCTCGCCGGAGCTGCCGAAGTTGTTCACATAATCATCATTGTACATAAACTGAGTTTACCTCCATCCATTGCCTTCGGGATATCCTTCATCTTTTGACACTATTATGGACTCTCAATATTACGATTTCTTGAACGTCGGGTAAATAACCTTTGGATTTTTATTCAACTTTTTTCCGCAAAAATTCATCTCAGCGGAAGCCAGAACACGAACTGCGTATATTCGCCCGGCTCGCTGTTGACGGTTATCTGACCGCCGTGCATATCGATTATGGTCTTGACTATATACAGTCCGAGACCCGCTCCTTTGACATCGTAGCTGCGCGATTTGTCCGTTTTATAGAAGCGCTCAAAGACTTTGCCCGCCTCTTCGCGCGAGATTCCCTTGCCGCTGTTCTTGACGGAGAATATCATCTTTTCGCTGTCCGATTTTATCGCGACTTCGATATAGCCGCCCTCGTTCGTGAACTTCACGGCGTTGTCGATAAGATTATATACGACCTGATTTATCATATCCTCGTCGGCGCAGATGTTGAGCGGCTCGACCTTGTCAAGTCCGCGTATCTCTATCTTCTTTTCATCTATCGCGCGCTCGAAGCCGAGCATCGTTTTGAAGGTCATTGCCGAAATGTCGAACTCCTTGGGCTGGATTTTTAACTGACCCGCCTCTATCTTCGACATATTGAGCATACCCGTGACAAGGCGAGAAAGGCGCTTGACCTCGTCGGAGACTATTCTGAGATAATATGTGCTCTTCGACGAATCTATCGTGCCGTCGAGTATTCCGTCTATGAATCCGCCGATAGTGGTCATCGGGGTCTTTAACTCATGCGAGACATTCGCGACGAAATTGCGCCTCGAAGTCTCGATAGCCGAAAGCGCGTTCGCCATCGAGTTGAACGCCGTCACAAGCTCCGCGACCTCGTCCTCGTCGCCGCCCAGCACTTTATGATAGGGCACCGAGATTCGGTTGCTGAAATCGCCCTTTGCATACTGCTTTGCCGCCGCCGACATATCGCGCAGGGGCTTTGTCATCTGATAGGTCATAACATATGTTGCAACGAACGCTATCGCGAGCGCGAGGATTGCCGAGAACAGGAACATCTTGAGCATCGCCCTGACAGGCTCGTGCAGCGAATCCGTATCCTGCGCGGCGATGACCGCGCCGCAAAGCTTGCCGGATGCCACTATCGGCTCAACGCTTATAAAATGCGAGCTCTTGTACATTCCGCCGAGCGTTCCCGTCTCGGTATATCCGCCGCCGTTGAGCTTATCCAAAGCCGCCCTTGGGACGGAATATTTGCTGTGGACTATGCACTCGCCCATGTACATCACGAGATTGGACTGCCATATATCCTTACAGCAGATTATCTTGCCGTCGGTGTCGCATATATAGATGTCCGCATCTATCGCCTGCGAGAGCTGGGCGGTCGAAACGCTCATGAGCAGAGTAGAATTCTTGTTGCTCTCTTCAAGCGAGTAGCCTTTTTGAATAAGCGCCGCGGCAGTCTGCGAGACGGTCTGCGCGTTCTGCTTTAAAAGCGCCGTCTTCTCTTCGGACTGGTAGCGCGCTATAAATATCAGCAGCGACGAGCCGAGAATGGTGAAGCCGATAAACAGTATCAGCACTGTCACATAAAAGTAACGGTGAAACAGACCCGAGCTTTTTGTTCTCGAGCCTGCGTTCTTTACATCTTTTATTTCAAACCTTTTGCGTGCTTTTTTCATGCACATCAATCCTTGGTCTCAAACTTGTAGCCTACGCTCCAGACGGTCTTGAGCTCCCACTTGTCGGACACGCCCTCGAGCTTCTCTCTGAGTCTCTTGACATGAACATCGACCGTTCTCGAATCGCCGTAATAGTCGAAGCCCCAGACTTCGTCGAGCAGCTGATCGCGGGTGAACACCCTGTTCGGGTTGCTGGCAAGGTGATAGATAAGCTCCAGCTCTTTGGGCGGAGTGTCGATGCGCTTGCCGTCGACCCAGAGCTCATAGTTCGTCAGGTTTATCTTGAGTTTGTCATATTCGACCTGCTTTATATCCGCCGCCGGGGCGCCCGCGCTGCGTCTGAGGACTGCCTTGACGCGCGCCACAACTTCCTTTGCATCGAAGGGCTTGACGACATAGTCGTCCGCGCCGAGCTCGAGGCCGAGGACTTTGTCAAAAGTCTCGCCCTTTGCGGTGAGCATGATTATCGGCTTGTCCGAGAATTTTCTTATCTCGCGGCAGACCTGCCAGCCGTCGAGACGGGGCAGCATGATATCAAGCAGCATCAGATCCGGCTGAATCTCGCCGAAGCTCTTCACGGCGCTCTCGCCGTCGTTTACTATGCTGACTGTGTAACCCTCTTTTTCAAGATAGAGGCGCAGCAGTTCGCAGATATTAACGTCGTCGTCAACGACAAGTATTTTTTCGTTAGCCATAAGTACCTCTCCTTTGTTTTAAACGAACCCATTGTAATTATTATAGACCATTCGCAAAAGTTTGTGTGAATGGCAAAATAACATTTTGTTACAAAATTTCGTATATTTACCTGTGCAGATCCTCGCCCATGCTCACGAGCTTATGCTCGATGGAGTCGACGAGCGCTATCCAGCTCGCATTGATAACGTCCTGCGACACGCCGACAGTCGTCCAGATATCCTCGCCGTCGGACGAAGTTATAAGAACGCGGACGCTCGCCGCCGTAGCATCTTTCGGCTCCATGACGCGGACCTTGTAGTCGATGAGCCTCAATTTTCTAAGGCACGGGTAGAACACCTCGAGTGCTTCACGCAGAGCGCGGTCGAGCGCATTGACGGGGCCGTCGCCGTCCGACGCCGCTATCCTGACTCTGCCGTCGACGCTGAGCTTTATCGTTGCCGTCGCGCTGTGGTCATTGTCATAGGGCAGCTCGTCGAGCACCTTGTAGCTGATGAGATCGAAGAACGGCTTGTATTTTCTGACGAGGCGGTGAACTATCAGCTCAAACGAAGAATCCGCGCCCTCATATTGATAGCCCTCGTATTCTTTTTGCTTCAGGATATCGAGCAGCTCCGCGACCTGCGGCGAATCCTTGTCAAAATCGGGATAGAGCTTCTGTATCTTCTTGAGCACCGCCGCCTTGCCGGTCACTTCAGAAAGCAGGAAGCGCCTGCGGTTGCCGACGGATTCGGGGTCGATATGCTCGAACGATTCGCTGAATTTCAAAACGCCGTCGGCGTGCATTCCAGCTTTATGAGCAAATGCGCTGCGCCCGACGAACGGCACATCCCTGTGCAGAGTGACATTCGCTATCGACGCTATTTTTATCGCCGATGAGGTCAGATTTTTCAAATTCTCCTGCGGGATGCACTCGTAGTCGGATTTTATCTGCAAATTCGGGATTATCGAAGTGAGCTTCGCGTTTCCGCACCGCTCGCCGAAGCCGATAAATGTGCCCTGCACCTGCTTCGCGCCCGCTCTGACCGCCATGAGCGCGCCCGCGCACGCCATGTCGGAGTCGTTGTGGGTGTGGATTCCTATATCGGTACCGGGGAAAGCTTTTACAACCTCACCGGTAACTTTTTCTATGTAATCCGGGAACGAGCCGCCGTTTGTGTCGCACAGAGCAAGGCAGTCCGCACCGCCGCGCAGAGCCGCGCGCAGACTTTCGAGCGCGTAGCCGTCATTGTCCGACATACCGTCAAAGAAGTGCTCGGCGTCGAAAACGACATATTTGCCGTGACTTTTGAAAAAGCGGCAGGTCTCCTCTATCATAGACAGATTTTCTTCGAGGCTCGTCTGCAAAACACCCTCGACCTGGATTTTTCTGCTCTTGCCGACTATTGACACACACGGGGTTCCCGCCTTGAGCAGAGCGGCACACGCCGCGTCCTCTTCGACTCTCTCGCCCTTTCTCCGCGTTGAACCGAATGCGCACAGGCGGGAATTTTTGAGCCACAGCCTGCTCGCCCGCTCGAAAAACTCAAGCTCGCGCGGATTGGAGGTCGGGTTGCCCGCCTCGATTATCGGTATGCCGAGATCGTCCAGCACACGGACTATCTCCAGCCTGTCGTTGACGGAAAAGGATATGCCCTCACCCTGAGCGCCATCGCGCAGGGTCGAATCGAGCAGTTCGATTTTTTTCAACTCTCTCCCTCCCGTGTCAGTCGTTTATGACCGTGTCGCCGCTCTCAAGAGCGGTTATGCCCGAGCGCGAAAGCTCGGCTATTCCGTGGACGCTCATGTCCGCGATAAACGCGTCTATTCGCTCCGGCTCGCCCGTCAGCTCCGCCGTTAACATCGTATGACCGATGTCCTTGACCCTCGCGCCGTAGGCTATGACGGTCTTTAGGACCTGCGGTCTGTCTTTGTTGAGGCAGTGGACTTTTATCAGCAGAAGTTCGCTCGAAACGAGCTTCCCCTCTTCGAGATGCGCCACTTTTATGACATCCTCGAGCTTCAACAGCTGAGCCTCGACCTGCTTTACCTGCTCCGGCTCAACCTCGGAGACAACCGTCATTCGCGAGAACTCGGGATGCTCGGTCTCGGAGACCGTGAGGCTTCGTATATTATATCCGCGGCGCGCAAAAAGTCCCGCCACTCTGAGCAGAACGCCCGAGCGGTTTCGGACAAGCGCCGAAACGGTCAGCTTCTGAGTCATAATAATTTCTCCTTATTTGTAGATAGCCGTCGTGATATCGCCGCCCGGAGGTATCATCGGGAGCACCGCGCAGTCTGGGTCGATGCGGCAGTCTATAACTACGGGCTTGTCCATCGAGAGCGCCTTTTTGAAAACGCGCTTCGCCTGCGACGGATTCTTTATTCTCATGCCCTTGACGCCGAACGCCTTTGCGACGGCGGCTATATCCGTACCGCGACCCGGCTGAGTCGCGGAAAAGCGTCCGTCATAGAACACCTTCTGCCACTGGCGCACCATGCCGAGCACGCCGTTGTTCATAACTATAACAACGACGGGGATATTATATCTGCTGAGCGTTGCAAGCTCGCTCAAGCTCATGTGGAATCCGCCGTCCCCTGTTATCAGAACGGTCTTTCGCTCCGGCTTACCGAGTGCCGCGCCTATCGCCGCACCCATGCCGAAGCCCATCGCGCCCAGTCCGCCCGAGGTTATCAGCGAACGCGGGCGTTCAAAATCATAGTACTGCGCCGTCCACATCTGATTCTGACCGACATCGGTCACTATATTCGCTTCGCCCTTCGTCAGCTCGCTCAGAGTGTGCAAAACCGTGTACGGAGCATAGGGCTTCGGGCGCGGGATCTGCCTTTTGAACTCGGCTATCTCGCCGAGCCACTCGGAATTCTCTCCTGACGGCAACATCGCGCTGAGCTTCTCGAGCGTCTTTCCGAGGTCGCCGAGAATGTGGGCGTCGGAAATTATATTTTTGTCGAACTCCGCCGCGTCTATATCAATATGTATTATCTTCGCCTTCGGGGCGAAGCTCTCTTTGCTCGCGGCGACGCGGTTTGAAAATCTCGCGCCCGCGGCAATGAGTAAATCGCAGTTTAACGCCGCCATATTTGCCGCCGGATTTCCGTGCATGCCGACGAGCCCCAAGAACAGCTCCGCCGAGCACGGATAAGCGCCGAGCCCCATCATAGAACACGCGACGGGGATATGCTGTTTTTGAGCAAATGTTTTCAGCGCGTCCGACGCGCCGGAGCTTATCGCCCCGCCGCCGACATAGATAAGCGGTCTTTTGGCTTTCTCTATCATCTGCGCCGCGCGTTCGAGCTCGGCTTTCTCCGGTTCTTTTGCCGGGGCGGGCTCGCTCTTCGGTGCGCGTTCATATTCCTCGCTCTGAGCCGCGATATCCGCCGGGATATCTACTAAAACCGGTCCTTTTCTGCCGGACTGCGCTATCGAGAACGCCTCGCGGACGTCCTGCGCCACTCCGCGCTCGCCAGACGCGATGAACGAATATTTCGTCACCGGCATCGTAACGCCCGCGATATCGACCTCCTGAAACGAGTCGCTGCCGAGGAGCGAGGTCTTGACGTTCCCCGTTATCGCAACAACGGGGCTCGAATCCATGTATGCTGCGGCGATGCCCGTCACGAGATTGGTGGCACCGGGTCCCGAGGTCGCGATAACAACTCCCGTTCTGCCAGTTGCGCGGGCGTATCCGTCCGCCGCGTGAGCCGCCGCCTGCTCGTGGCAGGTGAGTATATGGCGAATTTTATCGCATTTGTAAAGTTCATCGTAGATATCGAGCACCGCACTGCCGGGATAGCCGAAAACCGTATCTACTCCCTGTTCGAGCAGCACATCTATCAGCGCCCGCGCACCCGTTGAATTCATAAACACGCCTCTGAAAAAATTTATTTTACCGAGAATTTGAAGCTTGTGCGGCTTCTGAACTTTTCGCCCGCCTTGAAAATGCAGGACGGGAAGTTCGGCTGGTTCGGAGAATCGGGATAGAACTGGGTCTCAAGGCAGAAGCCGGCATATTTGTTCATCAGCGTGCCGCCCTTGCCGGGTATTTTGTCGAGGAAGTTGCCGGTGTAGAGCTGAACGCCGGGCATATCCGTAGTAACTTCCATAACGCGCCCGCTCTCCGGGTCATATGCAGTCGCAAACGCGCCCTGCGTGCCCTCGTCGATGCAGAAATTATGGTCATAGCCGTTGCATCCGATGATGAGCTGATCGTCGTCCTGATTTATATCCCTGCCGATAGCTTTCATCTGTCTGAAATCGAATGCCGTGCCGGTGACATCTCTTATCTCGCCGGTCGGTATGCTGTCCTCATCAATGGGAGTGTAGCGCGACGCGGACAGGCGAAGCTCCTGAGAGAGCACATTCGGACGCTTATACGAGCCGAGATTGAAATACGCGTGATTTGTCATGTTTATCGGCGTATCCTCTGTGCAGACAGCTTCATATGCAATCGAAAGCTCGTTGCTGTCATCAAGAGTATAAGTCACCTTTGCGCTCATCGCGCCGGGGAATCCGTTCGAGCCCTCGCCGCTTTTATATTCGAGAACGAGGCTCTCGCCCTCGATTTTTGCCGCCCAGACAGCGTGCGAAAACTCGCCGCCGCCATGCAGGCAGGTCTTGCCGTTCTCATTCTTTACAACATCAATTTCTTTGCCGTTAACGGTAAAATGTCCGCCGCAGATGCGATTAGCATATCTGCCGACAATTTGACCCTGATAGTCCGAACGCTCAACATGACCCTTGAGATCGTCAAAGCCGATGAGAACATCCTCGAAATTGCCGTCTCTGTCGGGCGCAAAAAGCGACTGCCAGGTCGCGCCGTATGTAATGACGGACGCACTGACACCGTTTGCGTTCTTGAGCTCGTATATATCGACCTCTCTGCCGTCTGAAAGAGTGCCGAAAAGTTTCTTTGAAATCATCGATTTTATCCTCCTGCTGTTATACCAACTCATGGTAAATTATACATTTAATAAAGACAAGTGTCAAGCCGAACGGCGCACCGACGTGCAACAGAAGAGTCAAATCTGTCGGCAAAAATTACAGCATCCATATTGACACGGGCAAATTCACAGTTTATAATAAAATCAATTTAGCACAGTAAAGCCTTGAATCTGCGGCAAAGAACGATTCGGGGCTAGCTGAAAGGGGAATAACAATGAGTTCATCAAAAGGAAAGTATATGAACTTCAAGGAAATCGCCGCCTATTCGCTCGGCCTTTTCGGCTTCCAGGCGATAGTCGGACTCCTGAATTCATATCAGGCGGAGTTTGACGCTTCGATTCTCGGCGCGGACATCGCAGTCGTCGGTATTCTCGTACTCGTGGCGAAGATTCTCTCCGCAGTTTTCGATCCGTTCGTCGGCAACATGATCGACCGCTCGAAGAGAAAAAACGGCAAGTTCAAATCGATGATTGCAAAATCGATCCTGCCCCTGCTCGTCATGTCTGCAGTCGTATTCATCGATGTGCCGTTCAAGACGAACAAAGCGGCAACTTACATATGGATCTTCGCAACCTATCTTCTCTGGAGCTTCGCGATGACCCTCGGCGACGTGCCCTCGCAGGGCATCGCATCCGTTCTCACTCCCGACCCGACGGAACGCACGAATGTCGTCTCCATCTCAAACACGTTCAAGCAGATAGGCTTCTCCGCCTGCGTCGTGATAGTGCCCATCGCCTGCCTTATAATCCCGGGCGGCTCCAAGGTGCTCGTCAAGAGCGGCGAAACCGACCTGCCCATGATAGCGAACGAGTATCTGTTCACCGCCGTGCTCACTGCCGTTTTCGGCTGCGTGCTGTTCGGGCTTATCCCGCTCCTCAACAAAGAGCGCGTACCCTACACCGCGGGCGACAAGATATCTTTCAAGGACATGATGGGCGCGCTCAAATCGAATAAGCCGTTCATGCTCGTCATAATCTCGTATTTCCTCGGCTTCGGACGCCAGATGGCAATGGGCATTCAGGTTCAGGCGGCGAACATTCTTCTCGGCTCACAGAACCTCGTCGCAGTCCTCGGCATCTCGACCGCCATCGGCACGATGATAAGCATGGCGGCCTGCCCGTTCCTCATAAAGAAGCTCGACGAGAAAAAGGTCTTTATCGGGCTTTCGGTCTACGGCTTCATCGCATCCGTGCTCTCGTTCGTGATAGCCCACTTCTGGTTCACGAACCCCGACAACATGGTGCTCACCGTCCTCTTCTACTTCTCACTGTTCCTCATGGGTCTCCAGTTCGCTTCCGTCAACCTCATGCCCATGATAATGACCGCCGACTGCGTTGACTACTATGAGTACGAGACCGGCAAGCGCATGGAGGGCACAGCGTATTCGGTGCTCACGCTGACTATCAAAATCTGCCTTGCGCTCGGCACGGCACTCGGCCTCGTGTTCGTTCAGGTCTCCGGCTATTCGGACACCGTGCGCGAGATCGCCGCAGGCACCGCCGCCGGATTCGCGACAAAGACAAAGGACATCGTGTTCTTCGCCTACGCCGTTGTCCCCGGCATTCTCTCCCTGCTCTCCGCTGTTCCGATATTCAAATACGATATCGTCGGCAAGAAGAAGCAGGAGATATCCGACGCGCTCCAGGCAAGAAGAACCGCCGCAGCCGCCGAGAAATAATCAAAGCAAAAAGTTATCCTCCGTATGGATTCATACGGAGGATTTTTTGTTTGGTTGGTTTTTTAAGTCTCTCTTGTATAAAGAGACGCGGCGCGAAGTGCCGGAGGAACTGTTTTGAATAAGTTGCAATTTTCAAAATTGCGAGTATTTTGAACTTTCATACAACCCCTCAGTCACGGCTTCGCCGTGACAGCTCCCCTTACACGGTGGAGCCTTGGGGCTGTGCAATGACAAACTTTTTCGATTTAAAAATAATTCGTCGCACTTTTTATGGCTCCCTTGTGTAAAGGGAGCTGTCAGCCGTCAGGCTGACTGAGGGATTGTTTTACCGCAGAGTCAATATATTCGCAAACGCCCTGAAAGTTTTCGTTGATTTCATTATTGGGGATGCGAATCACTGTGAGTCCGTATTTTTTCAAAAAATCCGTCCTATCAGTATCTTTTGGCATATTATCATTCTCATAGTGCTGAGAACCGTCAAGCTCAATAACAAGCTTAGCCTTAGCGCTGTAAAAATCCGCTATATATTTTCCGAGCACCTTTTGCCTTGAGAAACGAATAGGATAGCCGCGCAGAAAATCATACCAGAGATGCCGCTCTTCTTTTGTCATCTCTTTTCGCAGCTGTTTTGCCAAGGGAACAAGCTGTTTATTGTGTTTTGGCTGCATGACGATCCCTCCGTCTCGGCATCGCCGAGCCACCTCTATTTACACAAGTGAGGCTGATAGAACTTATTCAAACATCGCCTTGAATGCTTTTATCCACTCGCGCGCTATCAGCGCGTGCCCGCTCTCCGTCGGATGGATGCCGTCCCATATCCAGTAGGCGCAGTCGCGTCCCTCTGCGGCTTCGTCGAACAGATGCTGAAGCGGAATGAAAAATATCCTGCCATCATTTTCGGCAATGCGGCGGCAGATTTGCGAATATCTGCCTATCTCTTCGCGGCAAATATTCTCTTCCGCCTTGAATCTATCCTTTGTCGGCAGGAAGAACGGCTCCATGAGAAACACTTTCAGCTCCCCGTTCGTTTCAAACGACTGCGAGAGTATGCTCTCAAGATTCTTTTCGTATTCCTCTGGCTCAACATGGCTTTCGCCCTCAAGGAAACAGTCGTTCGTGCCGATGAGCAGGCTCAGAACATCCGGCTCTATATCGAGCGCATCCTCGCGCCAGCGGCGGAGCAGTCCGCGCGTCGTGTCGCCGGAAATGCCTCGGTTTACAAATTTCAGTCCGGCATCCGGGTATTCCGCGCCGAGCATACCGCTGACAATAAATGCGTAGCTGTGCCCTATCTGATGGTTGAGATCGTGGCGGCGTTCGGGCTCTTTGTATCTGTTGCCGTCCGTTATCGAATCGCCCTGAAAAAGTATCTTCATTTTTCTCCTTCTCAGTCTATATCCGCAAAAACCGTGTCTGTTATTTCTCCGCGGCAAGTGCCGTTGCTCAGATCGACGAGCCGCGCCTCAAACGCAGGCTCAAGCTCCTGCGGTATTCTCATTTTCACCGTCACCACGTCCTCGAACGCCGTGTCCTCAACTATGCCGCCCTGCTCCGGGATAAGCGAGGCGAGCCGCCCGTAAAATGTGTAGTCGCAGCAGATTTTCACTATACTGCACTCCGCGCGGGTCACTATGCCGCCCGCGTCAACTGCAATTTTCGCCGCGTGCGAATAGGCTCTGACGAGTCCTCCGCCGCCTAAAAGTATTCCGCCGAAGTATCGGGTGACAACCAGAACGCAGTCGGTCAGCTCTTCTTTTTGCAGGACATTGAGTGCCGGCATTCCCGCAGTGCCCTGCGGCTCGCCGTCATCCGAAAAGCGGCAGATGTTGCCCTCTCTGATTATATATGCCGGGACATTGTGTGTCGCGTCCCAGTGCTTTGACTTTATCGAATCGATGAACGCTATCGCGTCCTGCTGAGTCGTGACGGGCGATATATAGCCGATGAACCGCGAACGCTTTTCAATGAACTCGGCGCTCGCCGCCGCTCTTATGGTTCTGTACTGCATATTGCCGCCTCCCGTCAAATTTTATTCTTCTTCGCCGTCCTCGTCGTTCTTCTCATACGGGAACTCGTAGACGACCTCCAGCTTGTGCCCGCGCATCCACAGCGACGGGGTTATGCGCAGAGTGTAGCCGCAGCCGTTCGGGGTTATCCACTCGTGCATCGGCAGCTGGGGCAAACCAAAGTTTGTGAGCAGTGCCATCATCACGCCGCCGTGTGTGACTATCGCCGCGCGGTCGGTCCCGGTCTTTATCAGACCGTCTATTATTTTTATGAATCCCTCGCACACGCGCTTTGCGAACGCCTCGTTGCTCTCGCCGAACGGCGGCTCAACGCCCTGCTCGCCGGCGAGCCAGCGCGGGAACATCGGATAGTCCTTGAGCTCCTCCGCATCCTTGCCCTCAAACTCGCCGAAGTTGCACTCTATGAGCGAATCTATGGTGATGCACTTGTTGTCGGGATAGAGTATCGCCGCAGTATCGGTGCAGCGCTTGAGCGGACTCGATATGACCGCGCCGACGGGCGGATAGACAAGCTCCGAGCGCATATCCTCGAGCTGCTTCCTGCCCTCTTCGCTGAGTTCAACGTCGGTGTGACCGATATATTTCCCCTCGGTCTCCTCCTTCGTCGCGCCGCTTCTTATGATATAGACTATATAGCTTTTCATGTTTCCTCCAAAAATACGCTGAGTATTTTGTTGAACTGTATGATTGAAAAATCTTGAATCTCTGATATAATGATTATACAGACTGTATAAAAGAGGTGTCGTTATGGCAACAAATATAACCGCGCGCCTGTCTTCACTCAGAAAAGAAAAGGGGCTGAGCCAAAAGGAAGCCGCCGCAGGACTCGGAGTCTCGCAGGCGCTGCTCTCCCACTACGAAAACGGCATACGCGAATGCGGGCTCGATTTTCTCTGCCGAGCGGCGGATTACTACAATGTCACCACGGACTACCTGCTGGGGCTGAGCGAATCGAAGCGCGGATTTGAAGGCGCATTCGGTATCAAAGGCGACCTGCCCTCCGACTCAGAGCTCAACACCCTGACTATATTCCGCGTCGCAGGAAAGCTGCGCAAATTTCTGACTTTCCCGCAGGAGCGCAGCGACTCAACTATTGACTCACTGCACAGGATATACAGCCTCATGATGTACCGAATCATAATCGCGGAGACCACCAAGGGCAATCTCCCGAGCGATTGGGTGCCAAACGCCGATATGCTCAACAACCCCGCCTATCTGCATATTCTTGACTGCATCGAAAACGAGCTGATAACGCAGGGCAGCCACTCGCCGCGCCGCGCTCCCGCAAAAATGCCGATGAGCTTCAGAACGGTCATCGACCAAACTCAGAGTTTCGTTGAATCCCGCTGCGAAAAAAGCGGGATAAAGCTCGACGGCGGCTACACCACGAAATTTTAATTATATTCTCGCAACGCCGCTGTCCCTCGCCGCCTGCGCAACCGCATCGGCGACTGCCTTGCCGACGCGCTCATCGAACGCCGCAGGCAGGATATACTCGGGGTTCAGCTCATCGTCGCTGACGAGCGAAGCTATCGCCATGGCTGCGGCTATCTTCATCTCTTCGTTTATGTCGCTCGCGCGGACATCGAGCGCGCCGCGGAAAATTCCGGGGAACGCGAGAACGTTGTTTATCTGGTTCGGGAAGTCGCTTCTGCCCGTGCCGACTACCGCCGCGCCTGCCGCCTTTGCAAGGTCTGGCATTATCTCGGGTACGGGGTTCGCCATAGCCATGATTATTGCATTTTCATCCATCGACGCCGCCATCTCCTCTGTAACGATTCCGGGAGCGGAGACGCCGACAAATATATCAGCACCCTTCATCGCGTCGGCAAGCGTGCCGGTGCGGTGATTTTTGTTTGTGAATGCGGCAATTTCCGCCTTTGCGGGAGTCAGATCCCCACCCTCGCAGATTATGCCCTTGCGGTCGCACATGATAATCTCGCCTGCACCCATAGAGTCGAAGAGTCTCGCTATCGCAACGCCCGCCGCGCCAGAACCGCTGAAAACAACGGTGCAGTCGGAGAGCTGCTTTTTGACTATCTTTAATGCATTGACAACCGCCGCAAGGCAGACGACCGCGGTGCCGTGCTGATCGTCGTGGAAAATCGGTATATCCGTGCGCTCCTTGAGCTTGCGCTCGATTTCAAAGCAGCGCGGAGCCGCAATATCCTCAAGATTCACTCCGCCGAACGATCCGGCGAGCAGGGCGACGGTGTTGACTATATCGTCAACGTCCTTTGATCGCACGCAAAGCGGTATCGCGTCGACTCCGCCGAACGCCTTGAAGAGCACGCATTTGCCCTCCATGACGGGCATGCCGGCCTCGGGACCTATATCTCCGAGACCGAGCACCGCGGTGCCGTCCGTGACGACGGCAACGGTGTTCCAGCGGCGGGTCAGGTCATAGCTCTTGCTGACATCGTCCTTTATTTCGAGGCACGCCGCCGCGACTCCGGGGGTGTAGGCAAGGGACAGCTCGTCCTTGTTGCTGACCCCGGCTCTCGGCTGTATCTCCAGCTTGCCGCGCAGTTTATAGTGCAGTTTGAGTGATTCGCTCAGATAATCCATTTTCGTTTTCCTTTCGTGTTCGAGAATACCCGGTTATTTTTACGGCCGCCGATCAGAAAACCGGTCGGCGGCCAGATAATGTCAGTCCTTCGCCCAGTCACGCGAACGCTCGACTGCGCGCTTCCAGCCCTTGTAGAGCTCGTCGCGGTGCGACTTCTCCATCTGGGGAGTGAAAATCTTCTCGATCTCGCGGTTCTGCGCGATCTCGTCCCTGTCCTTCCAGTAGCCGACGGCAAGACCCGCAAGGTATGCCGCTCCGAGAGCAGTCGTCTCGACGGTCTTGGGTCTGTCAACTATCGTGCGTATCATATCCGACTGAATCTGGAGCAGGATATCGCTGACGCTCGCGCCGCCGTCGACACGAAGCTCAGTGAATGTTATTCCGGAGTCGTCCTCCATCGCCTCAAGAAGGTCGGTCATCTGATAGGCGATAGCCTCGAGGACACTTCTCGCGATATGGGCGCGGTTGACTCCGCGCGTGAGTCCGACTATGCAGCCGCGCGCGTACATATCCCAGTAGGGCGCGCCGAGACCCGTGAATGCGGGGACAAAATATATGCCGTTTGCGTCGGGCACGCTCTCGGCGAGCTCGTCGCAGCGCTTTGCGTTGTCTATCATATGCAGCTCATCGCGAAGCCATTTTATGACCGAGCCAGCGTTGAATGCAGAGCCCTCAATGGCGTATTCTACCTTGTCGCCGATACCCCATGCGACACCCGTGAGCAGGTTGTTCTTCGATTTGACGCGCTTTTCGCCCGTGTTCATCAGCAGGAAGCAGCCGGTACCGTAGGTGTTCTTCGCCTGACCGGGCTCGAAGCATGCCTGACCGAACAGAGCCGCCGGCTGATCGCCTATAGCGCCCGCGATCGGGATACCCTCGAGACCCTCAAGACCGATTATGCCGCCTGCGACCTTGCCATATACCATGCTCGAAGGCTTGACCTCGGGCAGGATAGACATCGGGATGTTGAGATATTCGCACATCTTCTCATCCCAGCAGAGATTGTCGACATCGAAGAGCATCGTTCTCGATGCGTTGGAGTAGTCGGTTATATGCACTCTGCCGCCGGTGAGATTCCATATGAGCCATGTCTCGACCGTGCCGAAGAGCAGCTGATCCGCCTCGGCGAGCGCACGTGCGCCCGGAACGTTGTCAAGGATCCACTTTATCTTTGTGCCGGAGAAATACGCGTCTATAACAAGACCGGTCTTATCCTTTATGTATTCCTCCATGCCGTCCGCCTTTATCTGCTCGCAGAGCTCCGCTGTGCGGCGGCACTGCCAGACGATGGCGTTGTAGACGGGCTTACCCGTCTCCCTGTCCCACATAATGGTGGTCTCGCGCTGATTTGTTATGCCGATAGCGGCTATATCCTCAGGCTTTATCCCGCCCGAAGCAAAGACGGAAGTCACCGCCTGAAACTGGCTGAAAAGTATCTCCATCGGGTCATGCTCGACCCAGCCTGCGGCGGGATAGATCTGATCGAACTCCTTCTGCGCCTTGGCTACGATATTGCCCTTCTTGTCAAAAACGATAGCGCGTGAGCTCGTCGTTCCCTGATCGAGTGCAAGGACGTATTTTGCCACTTGTATCCTTCCTTTCAAATATATATGTCCGTTCTCTGCGCGGGCGTCCGTTCAAGTTATACGCCGCCGTGCAGAGCAAAATACCACTATAAAATAATAGCTCCAAACATACAAAAAGTCAATGTTATTGGCGAAACACTTCGGCACTTTGACTAAAAAAATAAATAATTATCTTTTTACTGTCAAATAGTTCTTTACCGTAAATATTAAAAAGCTTTTCTGATATATAATAAGTTCCGTAAGCTTAAAAATTAAAGGAGTGTTAATTAACCATGGGAGACAAGCTTTCAGTCGTCACGGGCGCTACGGGTCACGTCGGCTATGCACTCGTTAAAGAACTCGAGGCACGCGGCGAAAACTTCAGAATACTCATCAGAAAAGACAGCAAGATTTTTGACGGCATCAATTGCGAGCGCGTATTCGGCGATGTCACCGATCCCGCTTCTCTTGAAAAGGCTTTTGAAGGTGCGGACGTCGTCTATCACCTTGCAGGCGTTATCGAGATAAACAAGGGCAACGAGGACATGACCTGGAAGGTCAATGTCGACGGCACAAAGAACGTCGTTGAGGCGTGCAAAAAGTGCGGCGTAAAACGCCTTGTCTACGCTTCCTCCGTTGACGCTTACCCCCCGCTCCCCGATAATCAGGTTATGCGTGAGATTTCTCACTTCAATCCCGAGATTCTTGACGGCACCTATGCAAAGACTAAGGCTACCGCTACAAACTATGTATTTGAGAATAACGACGACAAGCTTGAGACAGTTGTCTGCTATCCCGGCGCGTGCTGCGGCCCCTATGACTTCAAGGTCTCTTCCGTCGGCGAGATGGTCAGAATGTTCATCAAGGGCAAGTTCCCCGTATCGCTCTCCTTCGGCGCATATAACTTCGTTGACGTGCGCGATGTTGCCAAGGGCATGATCGGTGCTGCTGAAAAAGGCAGACCCGGCGAGGGCTATATCCTCACCGATGAGGTCGTCACCGTCGACCAACTGATACATATGCTCGCAGACATCTGCGGCTTCAAGGCTCCGAGCCTCAAGATTTCTCTTGGCCTTGCAAATGCGTTTGCTCCTCTCATGGAGGTCTATTACAACGCCGCGAAGAAGACCCCGCTCTTCACCCGCTACTCCATCCGCAAGCTGACCTCAAACTGCAACTTCAGCTGCGATAAGGCGAAGAAAGAGCTCGGCTACGCCCCCATGGGCGCAAAGCAGTCCTTCACCGACATGATTGACTGGATCAAGGAATACGAAGGCACCGGCAAGAAGAAATAATCTTAACCGATAATTGAAATGACCGTCCGTTTATTCGGGCGGTCGTTTTTTCATATTCTGTTGAGTATAAAATGATTCTTCTTGAACTTCAATATTCCGTCATCCCTGAGTGCGCAGAGCTGAGCGGACATTGCACTGCGGTCAACGCACAGATAGTCGGCAAGCTGCTGGCGGTCGAAGGGAATGTCAAATTCATTTTTTCCGCTCTTCATCGCCTGCGCCGAAAGATATGACATCAGCTTTTCGCGCGTCGTGCGCTTGCCCATGTGACCGAGCTTCGAGTTGAAATTCAGATTTTTGCGCGCAAGCTCGGATATCAGATTGCCGACGAGCTTTGCGTGCCCGGCGCACGACTTCGGACACGATCCGAGCACATGCCCGACCTTCAGCCGCATTATCTCGCATTCGCTCTCCGCCTCCGCGCCGACGGTCAGCTTTTCGCCCGTGCAGGCGAACGACTCGGCGAAGATTCCGCCCTGAGTTATCCGCGCCATAATATTGCGGTTGCCCCAGAAATCGTCCTGCACTATCAGCACATTCCCACTCATCACGAGCCCGAGCGAGTCCGTCTTTTCGCCCTCGGGCATTATTATTTCGCCCTTTTGATATCTACGGCTGCGCGCATCGAGGGCTTCGAGCAGTTCGGGCAGCTCGGCTTCGTCTATTCCGAAAAAGAGCGGCGCCGCTTTTATTTTTTCAAAATTTTCCGACATATTTTTATTACTCCGTTGTTTTTGCAACAGTATTTTTCTCCTGATTCTACTATAATAAACGCGTCAGGTCAAGAAAAAAACAAATTTTACGCTCGGAGGAATTTTTATGAAGCGCAGAATAATCCATATTGACGAAGAAAAATGCAACGGCTGCGGAGCTTGCGCCGCCGCCTGCCACGAGGGCGCGATAGCCATGGTCAACGGCAAAGCCAAGCTCATGCGCGACGACTACTGCGACGGGCTCGGCGACTGCCTGCCCTCGTGCCCCACAGGCGCGATAACCTTTGTCGAGCGCGAGGCAGCCGCCTACAACGCCGAAGCGGTCAAAGAAAACATGATGAAGAAAAAGCTCGGCGGACATCACGGCGGATGTCCGGGTTCAAGGCTCATGACGATGAACCGCGAGGAAAACGCCCCGTTGGCTCAGCCCGCCGAAATGCAGAGCCAACTGCGCCAGTGGCCGGTTCAGATAAAGCTCGTGCCGGTGAACGCGCCGTATTTTGACGGCGCAAAGCTGCTCATCGCCGCCGACTGCACCGCCTACGCCTATGCGGCGTTCCACGAAAAATTCATCAAAAACCACATAACCCTTGTCGGCTGCCCGAAGCTCGACAGCGTCGATTATTCCGAGAAGCTGACGGAGATAATCGCGAACAACAATATACAGTCCGTGACGGTCGTCAGAATGGAAGTCCCCTGCTGCGGCGGACTCGAACACGCCGCAAAAACAGCATTGCAGAACAGCGGCAAATTCATCCCGTGGCAGGTCGTGACGATATCGACCGACGGGCGCATCCTCGACTGAGCGGTTGATTTATCAGCCCCTTTGCGGTATCATATACTGCGGAGGCGTTGAGATGAACAAAATCAACTATCAGCTCGAACTCGACCATGAAATTGATGAAATAAAAAAGCAGGGGCGTGTGCCGTCCCTGCTGCTGCACAGCTGCTGCGGACCGTGCAGCAGTTATGTGCTCGAATATCTGACAAAATATTTTGATGTCACCGTGCTCTACTTCAACCCGAACATCTACCCCGCAGAGGAATATGAACACAGGCTCAGCGAACAGCGCAGGATAATATCTCTCCTGCCTGCGGAGCACAATGTAAAAATGCTCGAATGTGAATACGATCACACGCAGTTCACCGACGCGGCAAAGGGATATGAGCAGGAGCGCGAGGGTGGTTCGCGGTGCGAAAAGTGCTTTTATCTGCGGCTCGAGCGCACGGCTCAAGAGGCGAAGAAGCACGGCTTCGACTATTTCACGACCACTCTTTCCGTGAGCCCGCACAAGAATTCGCAGATACTCAACCGCATCGGCGAAGAGATGGGCGAAAAATACGGAGTGCGCCATCTGCCCGCAGATTTCAAGAAACGCGAGGGCTACAAGCGCTCGATAGAACTTTCGAAGCAGTATGATCTATACAGACAGAACTACTGCGGATGTGAGTTTTCGAAGCAGGGGTAAAATTATATAAATTTGTCCGCCGCATTTATATCTAATACGGCGGACATTGTTATTTTTATCTTCAAAACACCACAACGAGAAGCATCTTGAACTGCTCCTTGCCGTAGACCGCATGAGGGTGTCCGGCGGGCATGACTATGCTCTCGCCCTCGTGCAGCTCGTAGTCAACGCCGTCTATCGTTATTTTTCCGACTCCCTCGAGGCAGGTGACAAATGCGTCGCCGCCGGAGGCGTGGGTGCTTATCTCCTCGTCCTTGTCGAAAGCGAAGAGCGTTATGCTCAGCGCGTCGTTCTGGGCGAGGGTCTTGCTGACCACCTGGCCGGGCTGGCAGAGCACCTGATCTCTCAGGGTCAGAACCTCGGATTTTGAAATATTTTTCATGAGCTCTTTCATTTTTCTTCTCTCCTTTTTATATATTATCTGCGCATAAGACTGAATTATGTCTGAACACAGTATACCACCGCCGCTCGGCAAACGCAAATATAGCTATAGAAAATCTCTTTATCTTATGTTAAAATAGTATACAGATAATTTCAAGGGAGTGTGCCAGATGAAAGAGAACAAGAAACTTATCAACGAAATAATCAGCGATGTCAAGCACGATATGAGCAACGAGGATATCATATCCCTGCTCGCCGACAGCAGGATATCGGCAAACCCCGACAAGGAGAAATATACATTCGGTCAGCGCGCCGCAGATAAAATCGCAAAGTTCGCCGGCAGCTGGGCATTCATATTCTCGTTCTCCGCCCTGCTGATACTCTGGATGGTCGGCAATGTCATACTCGCAAAACGCGCGTTCGACCCCTATCCGTTCATACTGCTCAACTTAGTGCTCTCGTGCGTTGCCGCGCTGCAGGCTCCGCTGATAATGATGAGCCAGAACCGCCAGGAGGAAAAAGACCGCCGCCGCGCCGAGAACGACTACAAAGTCAATCTCAAAACCGAGATAATGATCGAAGATATCCACGGCAAGATGAACCGTATACTCGCCCGTCAGGCAATACTGATGAAGCTGATGAAGATAGACGAAAACACGATGAAGCAGATAACGCTCGAAAAGCAGGAGGAGATGTGCGCCGAGGCGTGCAGAGCCGAGAAGAGCAAAAACGAGCACAGCGAGCATAAAGAACCCGAAGAAAAGCCCGAAAGCTGAATTTCGCCTTGCTTTTGAATCACGTTTATTGTATACTGACCTTTGATAAAAGCCCTTCGGAGGAAAAGAAAATGAAGCAGCTCAATATTATTCCCAATCCCAACAAAATCGACTATCTCGGCGGAAGCGTCAAGATGGAAAACATCGATTCCGAAAGCTTTTCCGCGCGTCTGACAGACAAACTGCCCGAAGAGGGCTATGTGCTCGAAGTGACCGAAAACGGTATAGAAGCCACCGCCGGCGGCGAGCGCGGAGCCTTCTATGCGAGCCAGACATTGAAGCAGCTAAAGCAGCTCGATATCTGCCCGTGCGTGAGAATCGAGGACGCGCCCGCGTTTGAATACCGCGCATTCATGCTCGACTGTGCGCGCCACATGACGACGGTCGAGAACATCAAAAAGCTCATCGACGCCGCCGCACTCGTCAAAATGAACACCATGCACTGGCATCTGACCGACGACCAGGGCTGGCGCGTTGAAATTGACAGCCACCCCGAGCTCATCACAGTCGGCTCCCGCCGCCGCAGCTCGGATTTCGGCCAGTACCACTTCGCAGAGGAATATTCCGGATATTTCACAAAGGATGAGATCCGCGAAGTAGTCGCATATGCCGACGACAACTATATTGAAGTTATCCCCGAGTTCGATATGCCCGGCCACACGCTCTCCGTGCTCGCCGCCTATCCCGAGCTCTCCTGCAAGGGCAAGCCCCTCGAGGTCGGTACGAAGCAGGGCATCTATGACGATATTCTCTGCGCCGGAAACGACGATTCGCTGAAACTTGTCTTTGACGTGCTCAGCGAGATGATTGAGCTCTTCCCCGGCAGATATTTCCACATCGGCGGCGACGAAGCGCCCAAGGTTCGCTGGAAGAACTGCCCGAAGTGCCAGGCGCGCATGAAAGAACTTGGTCTCAAGGATGAAGAGGAGCTTCAGGGCTGGTTCGTTCTCCAGGCTGTTGACTTCCTCAAAAAGCACGGCAAGACAGCTATAGTCTGGAACGAGAGCCTCAACAGCGGCATGATGCCAAAGGACATCATCGTTCAGCGCTGGATGGACAAAAAGGATCGCTCCGTCGAGTTCGCGAACAAGGGCGGAAAGATGATAGTCTCCGAGTTTTACTATTACTACTGCGACTACCCCTACGGCATGACCTCGCTCAAAAAGACCTACAGCCTTGATCCGTATATAAAGGGACTGACCGAGGCGGGCAAGAAGAATGTCTACGGCGTCGAGTGCCCGATTTGGGCGGAGTATGTCCGCGACTTCGACAAGCTCTCATATATGTGCTTCCCGCGCTTCTGGGCTGTCGCCGAGGCGGGCTGGACGAAGAGAGACAATATGGATTACAACAGCTTTGAGGAGCGTTTTGAGGCTCTGCGCCCGATGCTCGAAGAGATGGGAATAAAACCCGCTCCCCGCTCGGATTGGAATCCGAATCCCCTGCGCTGTCTCTCCGAACTCAGAAAATTTTTCAAGGGCACAGCCAGCGCGTCGGATATAAAAAACATGATTCACAACAACCACGCATAAATAATATAGAGAAAGCTCCGCACTCATCTGCGGAGCTTTTTGCTTTGCGGCTCAAATCTTTTTGGCAAAATAACTAAAAATCTATTGTAACCCCCGCGGCAATAATATATAATTGTCATGTACCGCAAGTTAAAATTATTTTGACGGATAAATCAAAGAATTTTCCGAAAGGAGCAATCAAATGAGTCATGTAGACATCCGCTTCACGGACAAGAACTCCGAGCGCTTCATGCTCGCCAGAAGGGTCTACAAGGTCATCGAGGACCTTGAGAATGAATATCTCTACCCCGACAGCGAGACGCTCGGCGGCTTCAAATTCCGCGACGGGCAGTACAAATTTTCACAGATCGACGAGGGCGAATGGACGGACTTCGACTCGGAGAACGACTACTGGGGCTATAAAGAGGACTACGCGTGGTTCCGCCACAGCTTCACCGTCCCCGAGCGTTTTGCCGGCAGACCCGTGGTCTATCAGCTGACTCCCTCCGCAAGCGGCCCGTGGAATCGCAGCAACCCGCAGTTCATCATGTACTTCAACGGCGAGCTGCGCCAGGGCGGCGACTCGAACCACAGCGAGATACGCCTGCTCGACTGCGCCAAGGGCGGCGAGAAATTCGACTGCTGCCTCAACGCATATTCCGACGCATGGGAGTTCAAAGGCAAGCTGAGAATGGGCGCGCGCCTCAAGGTCGTCGATGACCTTGTCAACCGCCTCATCTTTGATCTCAAAACCCCGCTCAAAGTCGCGTCTCTCTATGACGCGGACGATCTTCCGCGCATCGACATAGTCAAGGCGCTCAACGACGCCGTCAATCTTATCGATTTCAACACCGCCGATTATGATACTTTTGCGGCTTCCGCCGAGGCGGCAATCGACCTGCTCGACAGGGAGATATATTCAAAAGACGCCATGGACGCCACAGCCTGCTGCATAGGTCACACGCACATCGACGTCGCATGGCTCTGGAGACTCCGCCAGACAAGAGAGAAGGCCGGCCGCTCCTTTGCGACCGTCCTCAAGCTCATGGAGGAATATCCCGAATACAAGTTCATGTCCTCGCAGGCTCAGCTCTATGCCTTTGTCAAGGAGGACTATCCCGATGTCTATGAGGGCATCAAGAAGATGATCGCCGCAGGGCGCTGGGAAGTCGAGGGCAGCATGTGGGTCGAGTCGGACACCAACGTCACCTCCGGCGAATCCCTCGTCCGCCAGTTCTTAGTCGGCAAGCGCTTCTTCAAGGACGAGTTCGGCGTTGACAACAAGATAATGTGGCTCCCCGATGTTTTCGGCTACAGCGCGGCTCTCCCGCAGATCATGAAGAAAGCCGGAATTGACTATTTCATGACCACAAAGATATCCTGGAACGAGTTCAACAAAGTGCCCTATGACACATTCATGTGGAAGGGCATCGACGGCACGGAGATTCTCTCTCACTTCTCGCCGAGCACCGACTGCTTCGACGAAGGCGACTGCTGGCAGACTACATACAACGCCTATCTCAATCCCGAGCACATCCTCGGCGGCTGGCACAGGTACTCGCAGAAGGATCTCAACAAAGAGTATCTCTGCACCTTCGGCCACGGAGACGGCGGCGGCGGACCGACCCGCGATATGCTCGAAATGGGTCACCGCATGGCAAAGGGCATCCCCGGCTGTCCGAAGGTCAAGCAGGAGTTTGCAATAGACTTCTATCACGACCTCGAAAAGGAAGTCAAGGGTTCGCGCAGGCTGCCCAAATGGGCGGGCGAACTCTATCTTGAGTTCCACCGCGGCACCCTGACCTCGCAGGGCAGAAACAAGCGCTACAACAGAAAGAGCGAGCTGCTCTATCACGATATGGAGACTATCTGCGCCATCGCCGACTCAAACGGCATCGCGTCCTATCCCCGTCAGTTCATCAACGACGGATGGAAGATAATACTCCTCAACCAGTTCCATGATATAATCCCCGGCTCTTCGATAAAAGAGGTCTACGAGGATTCCAAGGAGCAGTACGACAAGCTCATCTCCGAGGGTAAAGCTGAGATAGCCGACACTCTCGGCAAGATAGTCTGCACTCCGGACGGCAGCGCCCTGACCGTTTTCAACACCTTCGGCGCAGAGCGCGACGATGTCGTTATCACCGATATGCCCGCAGCCGAGCACTTCTCGATAGTCGACGCCGACGGCAACGTCATGCCGTGGCAGAAATCAGCCGACGGACGCCTTGTGTTCTTCGCAAAGGGCGTGCCCGCAAAGGGATACAAGACCTTCAGTATTGTTCACGGCGGCGAGTCCGGCGAGAACACCGTTAAAGTCGAGAACAAGACTATAGAGAACAAGTTCTTCACCGTCAAGTTCGACAAGGATATGAACATCGCATCTCTCATCCACAAGGCAACCGGCAGATCCGTCGCGCCCGAGGGCGAAGTTCTCAATAAAATTTACGCCTATGACGACAGACCGTTCAACCACGAGGCATGGGATATCAAGGTCTATTTTGATCAGAAGTACACCGAGATAAACGATGTCAGCGCGGTTGACGTGACGGAGAGCGGTCCCGTCCGCACGGTCATAAAGGTCACGCGCAAATTCCTCTCCTCGACTATCGAGCAGAGCTTCATCTTCTACGCAGACCTGCCGCGCATCGACGTTGACTACACGGTCGACTGGAAAGAGAAGAAGATACTTCTCAAGGCGGACTTCCCCGTTGATGTCAACGCCACCGAGGCCACTTATGATATCCAGTTCGGCAACTACAAGCGCCCGACCCACCGCAACACGCTCTGGGATTTCGCGCAGTTTGAAGTCGTCGGTCACAAGTGGGTGGATCTCAGCGACAACAGCTTCGGTCTCTCCGTCCTCAACGACTGCAAGTACGGCCATGACATAAAGGACGGCCACATCAGAACGAGTCTCCTGCGCTGCGCCGTAAACCCGAACAGCGAGCAGGACAGAGAGATTCATCATTTTACATACTCCCTCTACCCGCACGCGGGCTCGGTCGACACCTCCGATGTTGTCAACCAGGGTTATTCGCTCAACCTGCCGCTCTATTGCGTCAGCGGCAAGGCAGCTCACGACAGTTACTCGCTCGTGAGCACCGACAAGGACAATGTCATCATCGAGACCGTCAAGAAGGCTGAGGACAGCGACGACGTCGTCATCCGCGCATATGAGACATGGAACAAGACGACCGACTGCGTCTACACCTTCGACCGCGCCCCGAAGAGCGTATATGTATGCAACCTGCTCGAAGAAAACGAAGAGCAGCTCGAAGTCAGTGGCAACACCGTTTCACTCAGATTCAAACCCTTCGAGATAAAGACCGTAAAAGTCACTTTCTAAAATCCACAGCACAAAGCCCCACCCGCCAAAACGGGTGGGGTCATTTCATCGCAGCACAAGCATGATACCGCAAATGCGCAAATAAAATTCACGGCAAATTGCAAATCCGCTTGACAAAGCCCGGCACATTTGCTAAAATATCATAGCCGTTAAAAATACGGACAGGTATCGAAGTGGTCATAACGGCCCTGACTCGAAATCAGGTAGTCGCGCAAGCGGCTCGTGGGTTCGAATCCCACCCTGTCCGCCAGCGAAAAGCCTTCACGTTTCAAACGTGAAGGCTTTTTATTTATTTTACTTAAATTGTCAGGTAGTTTATATAAATCCGATGCGTCCCTTTTCTTGGCTCGGCTTGCTCAAATCTATTCCTTCATCAGCAAGATAGTCATCAACATCATCGACAATCACAGTGTTATCCTCTTCAAAATCTTCCGTTCTCAAGTTTTGATTCATAATCACCTGATCGATGATATTTCTCACGGTCCTCGCATTGGCAAAGTTGGGCAGATTCCGATAATAATCAGTTACATCAAGAAGTCTCTCGAGAGCGGCGTCCTCAACTTCATATTTCTTCTTGGCAAAGAAATTTCTTGCTATTTCGCCAAGTTCCTCCCGGGTATAGTCCGGAAAGTCCAATATGAATTGGATTCTGGACTCAAAACCGGGATTTGCGCTCAGCAGATCTTTCATTTCATTTTTATACCCTGCAAGAATGGCGCAGAACTGGCCGCGTTTATCTTCCATTTCTTTAAGAAGAACCGCAATTGCTTCGTCACCGTAGTTCACTGACCCACCGCTCGCAGAATCAGATCCAAGCAAGCTATAAGCCTCATCAATGAACAAAACTCCGTTCATAGCCTCATTGATCTTCGCCTCGGTTTTAGGCGCCGTCTCACCGACATATCTGCCCAGCAGGCCGCGCCCGTCTGTTTCAACCAGCTTTGCTTCGCCGAGAACACCGGCATCGTAAAGTATTCTCGAAAGAATTCTGGCAACCTCCGTCTTGCCCGTTCCCGGATTGCCGCAAAAGCACATATGCAGATTGAAGCCTTCTTCACCTTTATTTCGCTTGGCATAGGCTTTTATTTTTTTAATCATGCGTTTTACAGATGCAAGACCGATAAGCTGATCCAGATCCTCTTCGCCGGTCAGTACGCCATTTGTTTTGCTTCCTGATATCGGAAAGTTGATTTTTGCATCTTTGATGTACTTATTCACATCAATAATTCCGAGTTCCCTGTCATTCGTCCCTGCCGCACGAAGATTCTGACACATGATAACCTGATCCAGAATGTTCCGTATTTCTCTTGCGTTGGCAAAGTTAGCTTCTTTGCGCTTAATATCTGTAATATCCAAAATCCTGCTCATTGCGGCATCGCCGATTGTATATTTGCGACTCTCCAGCATGAGTTCCGCTATACTTTTCAATTCGTCCCGCGAATAATTCGGAAAATCTAACATGAACTGAATTCTGGACTGCAAGCCCGGATTAGTCGAAATCATCTGCTGCATCTCATTTTTATACCCGGCGAAGATTACACAGAATTTCCCCCTATAGTCTTCCATGGCCTTAACGAGCGTGTCGATCGCTTCTTTTCCGTAGTCTGCATTAATGTTGCTGGAAGCATTGCCGAGGGCATATGCTTCATCGATAAACAATACGCCGCCCATCGCCTCGTCGATGACGCAGCTGGTCTTTTCGGCAGTTGCGCCAAAGTACTGGCTTACAAGCCCGCTGCGATCAACCTCAATTATCTTATTAGTGGGGAGTATCTTATTCTCATAGAGTATTCCCGCAATATATCGGGCGACTTCGGTCTTTCCCGAGCCGGGATTACCCATAAAGCACATATGGATATTCAGATTGTCGCTGTCCTTGTTTGATAGAACGTAAGCTTTAATTTTTTTGATACTTTCCTTGATGCCGGAAAGTCCTATCAGCCGGTCGAGCTTTTTTTCGCTTTCACCGATATTAATCAGTTTCGTGCCGCTGGGAACAAGTATTCCAAAAGCATCGATATCTATCAAATTTTTATAGAGTTCAAATAATTTGTCTTCGGTCTTGCCGCTCAGAAGAGAATCCAAATTTAAAAGATCATTAAAATCTGCATATCTGTTCTTAAGCACATCGGCAAGGCGAGAAAACAGCTCCGCCTCCCCGAGCTCGCCTGATTCCGTTGAATAATCGTATGTCTTAATAAACAGCGGAGCATGCATAACGAGCTCGATGTCATGCCAAATAAAAGTCAGCATCTCGCAGAGCTCGTCAGAGCCGTCATCCGTTATATCAACAACATATCTTTTCTCGAGAATCTTTTCTGTTTCTGCAATGGCATTTTCGAAATTCTTCTTATAATCAGTCTTTTGAGTGAACTCACCGCTGCGCCTTTCCGGATGATACTTGTGGGAATTTCCGTACAGATTGTTAACCTTGATGAATCTGCTGATTTTTTTAGCAAGTTTTTTAATCAGGTCAAGAAGCTCGTCGGCAAAAGCCCAGAGAGACTCGTTTTTAGTCTCTGTATAGAGCAGAGATACCTGCTCCCATTCAACAGGCTTGAGCTCTGCTTTCATTTCTGGATTGAGTACTTGCGCCGCCTTTACGAGAACTCCATCATACCGTTTGATTATATCGTTCTGCTTTCCGAAAGAAACCGGATATGTTTTCGAAAATCCGGAGGTAAAATGAATTTTCAACTGTTCGGCCGTCTCAAGCAGGTTGTTCAAAAAATCTTCCGTGCGATCTCTCCCGGAAACATATTCGAGAATCATGTCATAATTCGGGAAGCGTTTATCATCCTTAGCTTTACCGCAAAAGACAAGGTTGCTTTTTGTTACCCTCTTCACTTCAAGACCGGATATAAAGCCGGTAATCTCAGAAACCAATACATCTCTTCGATTGTACGGCGCTTTGAACATCCTGTATCCGCAAACAGGGCAACTGCGGGGGCTCCCGCTCTCTTTTATTTCGCCACAGTTGATACATTTAAATTCAGCCATAGTCAATCAACTCCAAGCGCTTTTTTGGCAGCATCCAACGGGGTGGAATAGAAGATAACGGAAATCTCATCTTTCAGATCAGATTTGAGTTTATTATACTTGTCCTTGCTTTCGGCGGGAAGCATGATTCTCTTGGCTCCGGCATTTGCGGCGGCAACGAAAATCTCATCCAGCTCGGTTGTAATTGGCATCATGCTGCCGGACATCACAACTCTGCCGCAAATAACCAACGACGGAAGCACCGCGCGGTTTGCAAGGCCGGAGAACAGACCCACAACTTCAGCAACGGATATCTCATCGCTGACGCCTCTGTTCTGAAGGTCATTGAAATAGAGGCTGTAGTCAAAGTCATCATAGGCTCCGGAAATAATCTTTCTCGAGTTCTCTTCAAAATAATTGAATGCCGCCGTGATGCTGTCCTTTACGCTCTTGGGAGCGCGTGCAAGGCCTTCAACATTTTTAAAGCTCAGGCTTCCGGTGCCGCCGATCAGCTTATTCTCCAATCTATAGATGCCGATTGTATCGTTGACCGATCTGCCGACGCCATAAACATATCCGGGAGTTTCAAGGCCCTCAAAGACCAATGTGCCGTTGGCTACCTCGGGCAAGCCAACAATATGTTCCTCGTCGGTGTCCAGATCAATATATCCGAGATTCACATCGCTGAATTCGCCGGGCGTCATTTTGCGCAGCTGCTCTTTAACGCGGCGGCGGCACTCGATGGCGTATTCAAGAATTTCGCGGGTTTCGTCCTTGCTCATGATTTCATCGGGGAAAATCAGCTTGGCAAGACCCGAAAAGGTTCTTCCCACAGCAATTGTGTCTCGGGTGTTAAACTGATCATTCAAAGCAAAATACTCGCTAAATGAGTTTGTGAAATCATATTTCCTCATTGCATGGCAAAACTCCGAGAGACAGTCGGAAATCAGGCCGTAGTCCTTGGTAAACAGGCTGGAGCGCAGCTTCGGGGTCTCCCAGCCGGGCAGGTACGCATGAATTCTGTCAAAAAATGCAGAGTCGTTATTGAATGCTTCCGGGAACGGTTCGAAAAGATTCGTCGTGCGCATCATATCAGCGACGCTTCTGAATGTGTTGCCCTCGAACGCAATGGAGGCATCCGAGCTGACGGAGTCCGTGCCTCTCGCGAAGCTGCCGTTCGCCATGTAGTTCTTCATAATCTGAACCATGTCGCCGGAAGCCTGCGTAATGCCGGCGACCTCATCGAATGCGATGCAGTCCCAGTTGCCGACAAGGCCAACCCTGCGCGAGGCCATGTTATAGAACATGTTTGACACGGTGGTGGTACCGCTGCTCATCAGAATTGAATACGGCGAAAGCTCGCTGTAGACATGGGATTTGCCTGTTCCGCGGGGGCCGAGCTCAACTAAGTTATAATTCTTCTGAATAAACGGAACGAAACGGAGGAGATAGTGAAGTTTCTCCTTTTCGGTCAGCTCGTCGGGCTCATATCCGGCGCTTCTGAGAAGAAGCGTCATCCACTCTTCTTTTGTAAAATTCGCCCTGGCATCTTTGATCTCGTCCAGATCCAGATTAGGCATCTGAATAGGCTTGAGCGAAGCTATCTCAAACGGAGAGTCATATTTTGATTTCTTTTTCTTTAATTTCGCCTTTTTCTTCTTGTTTCCGAAGATCTCCTCTTCAAATATCTCCTGCAAATCTTCTTCGTTTTCTTTTTCGAGTCCGACATATTCGATTTTCACTATGCACCAGATGCCGCCGACCAGAAGCTTTTCGTTATGAATAACCAGATCCGAAGGAACCTCGAAGGGATCCATACGCAGGTTGGTAAAACGCGCAATGTATTTATCTTCGCGATCGTCAAAAACGACTGTGATCTTGTCAATAATTGTGTACTGCCCGTTTTCTTTGATTTTGGATTTTACATATTCGCTCTGATCCGGGCGCACATAGTTCTCGCTGAGGATTCTGCGAATTTTCTGTATACCGATATTTATAGCTTCCTCGTCGTCAGTCGCGCAGTACATGCCGAGCAGATATTCGAGAACATATGTCGGTACGTTTGCACCCTTTTTCATGAGGGTCGTGAGATCTTTTCTGACGATCTTGCCCGGAAAATTTTCAATAATTTTTTTATCAAAATCCGTCATTTTACCAAAACCTCCTGCTTTAGAAATCGAAGTCATTCACGAACGCGATGTCAATCGTGAATTCGATTCTGTCGGTTACATTGGCTGTTTCTTTTTCTGTTATAGTCAGATAGTAAGTGTCGGTTTTCCTGAATTCGACGCTCTTGAGCGTGAATCTCGTCCTGAACACACGGTCGGCTCCGTTGCTGCTGGTCTTGTCGGCAATTACGGTCTTCTTATCTGAGACTGCCCTGCCGGATTCGTCAGCCATGTAAATCTCGTAAGCGGCAGCCGCGACCTTGCCGCCGACCGCTTCTGTCTGATAGAAATCCAGGGAGAAGATACTGTTGGAGACTTTGCGGCTCTGGCTGAGCAGCTGGATTTCCGCCTTCCTGACATCAACAAATTTTTTGGAAGTCGCGCGTATATTCTTGAATTCGATAACCGGAACAACGCACTCCTGGAGCGAGATTCCGCCGTGTATGTAGTTCATGCCGCCGCCCTGCTTTTTCATGCGGATGTTGTCGAGCGGTGTGAAGCCCACAAGATTGCTGTTCAGGTGAGTCATTGGTATTCTCAGCATATGCTCTGCGGTGCAGTCGCCGTACGCTATAACATATCTGCGGTCAAGCTCGATAATATGGCCGGAGACAAAGCTCTTTTCGGCTTTGTCGCTCTCGTCCAGCGGTTTGTATGAATACAAAAATCCGTGATCGGCGGTTATTAAAATATTGGCTCCGCTGCAGTCGTTGGTGATAAGGCGCACCAGGTTCTTCAGCTCCAGAATAGCCTGCTCACAGGCGTCAAAGACCTGGTCTTCCGTTGCCGCCTTGTCGCCGACCGCGTCAATGGCGTTGTGATAGATATATACTACCTGCGCATCCTTGACCTTTTCGCGGCGTTCTTCGCGCTTCATCGAAAGAAATGTTCTGTATGTTAAGGCGGCATTGCCCGCGTGCGTCCTGTTGAGTATCTTCTCTCTTCCGGCAGTCCCGTCGGTGGGCTCGCCGTCGCAGAGAACCTTTATGTCGTCCGTCATTTGAAGCTGCTCATGGGGCAGGAGCGCCGCCATGCCGAATTTTGTTGCCGACGGGAACACCGATTGCACGGACGAGATTTTTGCCGTTCCCTTGGTTTCTTTCAGCAGCTGACCTGTCAGATCTACGGCAACCTCATAGCGAAGCGCGTCGGAGATAATAACATAGACTCGGCTGCCGGAATCTTCAATGGGCTTGACATATTTTTTATAGAAGTCCGCCTGCTGCGGTATGCCGGCAAGCGCGGAACTCTCGGCTAACTCATCGCTGACAAGCGTTGTCCACTTGCTCCCGAGGGTCGCGAGATACCAGTTTTTATACAGCCGCTCAACATAATCCGCAACATTTTTATAGAGATCCTCCAGCACCGTGCTGGATTCCTTCAGGCTCTTTCCGAAGGCAACGTGGAACTGGCGGTAGAAATGATCCATTTTGTAGTAGTTTTGGGTGTAGCTCTTCCAAAGCTCAGTGTATTGGGCAACGGGGAATCCGCCGACGTTCGCCTGATAGAACTGCTGCATCTGAGCCACCTGGAGAAGGCCGTCATAATAATAGCGGACGCGCTTGTACCATTTCAGCGTTCTGCGTTTTTCAACCGCCGCCACAATATCGTCAGCCTTGATGACATTGTCGGAAATCTCCGACATATATTTTCTCAGTATGCACTCATTGATGCACGGGAAGCACTCGCTGTTCATCAAATCCGACACGTCGAGCCCGTCAAAAAGATTTTCAAGATTATGCTGCTCTTCTACTATGCGTGCAATTTCATAGAGCTCATCGTCATCTTCTGAATGCATCCATTCATTTATGAGCGAATAGCAAAGCTGCTGATGCGGCTCGGAGATATATTCGCTCAGTTTTTTGAGATCGGGCGCCTGCATGGTGATAGACAATGTGGTCAGCAGGATATGGGAGGCAAGCGGCACGAGCGAGTCGCCGCCGTTATAATTATAGCCGGTGTAGCGTTTTATCAGCTCCCAAAGCACCTTTTCGTCGCCGAATTTTTTTATATTCTGAATAGCCTTGTTGCTTTCAATCTCCATGCCGTTCATAAGAACGGTGCGGATCACGCCGGGCGCCGTGTTGGCTCCCGCGCCGGAGAGGACGGAAAGAATATCGATATGCAGCTGACCGGCATTTGTGTAGTTGCTGTCCAAAGCCGTCAGCCTGGCAACACGGTCTTTATTTTCAAAGAACTTGGAATATTTTTTCATTGTCTTGTGCAGCTGCGCATTTGACGGCATACCCAGCTCCTGCATGCGGATGGAAATCAGATCTGCGCTGAATTCCTCGCTGTAGAGTTCAATGTCCAGCAGCCAGTCGTCGCTGACATCCGAGTATGAGATAGGGTTATAGACGAGATAGTTGCTCTCAGTGTCTGTCTGAGACAGAAGCATTTTGGCAGCAAAATTATTTCTGCCCGTGAGCTTCAGAATCTTCACGCCGTCAAGGTGCAGCTCGTCCACAAGATCAGAAAATTCGCCGGTGGGATCCTGCCAGAAGATAATCCTGCGCTTGTAGTTATCCGGAAGCATTGCCGCAAAGCGGTCTCTCAGTGTTTGTTCTATGTTGATACTCATACTCGTTTCCTCTGTTGAAGTTTTTGTTTGTTGCACCCCTCCACCGCTTGCGCGGCATATAGGCGCCCTTGAAAGGGGAGCCGGCTCGGCGCAGCCGAGACTGAGGGGTTTGTTCTGATTTTTTGCCTTTGTTGCAC
>OGYF01000385.1_pt1 | contig 46937 bp, 43 predicted proteins | sample 1576451 | NCBI WGS metagenome assembly OGYF01 (sample SAMEA3541505, study PRJEB24748) | human gut metagenome | biome: human gut; feature: human-associated habitat; material: faeces | place: China | collected 2012
CCGCCGGCGCCGCCTTGGGCCTGGCGGAGATGATCGCCTCCGGCGTCACCTGCGCGGCCGATATGTATATGCGTACCGGGGTCATCGCCCGGCAGGTACTGGACGTAGGCATCAGCGCCAACCTGTCCTGCGGCGGGGTCTATTTCGGCCCGCCGCAGGACTTCTCCCCGGAGGACTGCTCTGACTGCAAGAACCAGCAGGCCCTCACTCGCCAGTGGCACGGCGCGGGAGACGGCCAGATCCTGGTGGACGCCTCCATCCACGCCGAGTACACCTCATCCCCCCCGCTGTGGCAGTGGATGGCGGACTTCGCCCGGGATTATGGTCTGCGCATGCACGCGCATATCTCGGAGACCGCCTCTGAGCACCAGGGCAGCCTGGAGCGCCGGGGCCTGACTCCCATCCAGGCCCTGGACCGCTGCGGTGTGTGGGAAAACGGCGGCATCGCCGCCCACTGTGTCTATACCACGGCGGAGGACTGGGCCATCATGGCGGCCAAGGACGTGTCCTGTGTCCACAACCCCTGGTCCAACCTGAAGCTCGGCTCCGGCGTGGCCCCCATCCCCGACATGCTCCGGGCGGGGGTGAACATAGCCCTGGGCACCGACGGAATGAGCTCCCACAACAGCGCCGACTTTTTCTCCGACCTGAAGCTGGCCGCCTGCCTGCACAAAGGCATCCGACGGGACCCAACGGCTGTCACCGCCCGCCAGGCCCTGTATATGGCCACCGCCGGGGGCGCCCTGGCCCTGGGCCGGAGGGACACCGGGCGCATCGTGCCGGGATACCGGGCTGATCTCATCCTGGTGGACTTCGAGGCGGCCAACCTGGTGCCCTGCCACGACATCGCAGAGAACCTGGTCTTTGCTGCCCACGGAGCCAACGTGGTCATGAATATGGCCCGGGGAAAGGTCATATACAAGGATGGGGCCTTTTTGACCCTGGACCTGGACGCGATCAAATCAGAGGTGCGCCGCTACGCCCTCCCCCTGGTTTTCGGCGGAAGCCCCACCACCTGAAAAGGAGTACGATATGGCAGATCAAGCGAAAAAAAGCACCTTCTTCGGGGGAGTCGCCACCCTGGCTACCGGCGTGGTCATCGTCAAGCTCATCGGTGCGCTGTACAAGATTCCCCTAGCCAACATTCTCGGTGAAGAAGGAAACAGCTACTTCACTACCGCCTACAACATCTACAACGTATTTTTGACCATCTCCACCGCCGGTCTGCCGGTGGCTCTGTCCAAGGCCGTGTCCGAGGCCAACGCCCTAGGCCGCTACAACCAAGTGGACCGGGTATTCAAGGTCGCTCTGGGCACCTTCCTTGCCCTGGGTACTCTGTCCACCCTCATCATGTTCTTTGGGGCTGAACTTATTACAGCGGTCATCGGCAGTACAGGCGCTTCCGCCTCGGTGCGGGCTTTGGCCTTCTCCGCCCTGTTCGTATGCTGTATGGCCGCCTTCCGGGGCTACTTTCAGGGCCACGGAAACATGGCCCCCACCTCCAAATCCCAAATCGTGGAAGCGGCCATCAAGCTGTTGCTGGGCCTGGCTCTGGCCGCCCTGCTGGTGCAGCAGTCCAAAGAACTGGCCTCCGCCGGCGCCATCCTGGGCGTCACCTGCGGTTCTCTGGTGGCGCTGGTCTACCTGCTGTTCACCTTCTCCCGGCAGCGGGAGCGGCGCACGTCCAACGATCGCCCTGACTCCTCCAAGCGGATTTTCCTGTCCCTGATCTCAGTGGCTATCCCCATCACCATCGGCTCTTCGGTGACCAACATCGTCTACCTCATCGACAACGGCCTGATCCTCAACCAGCTGCAAAATGCCCTGGGCATGACCGAGGATGCCGCCAACGCCCTGTACGGCAACTATGGCGCGGTCAGCTCCCTGTATCAGCTGCCCTCCGCCCTGATGATTCCCTTTACAGCCTCCATCCTGCCCGCTGTGGCTGCCGCCCGCAGCCGCCGGGACCAGCGGGGGGCCTCCCGGGTATCCGAGTCGGCCATGCGCATCGGCATGCTGCTGGCCCTGCCGGCCGGCTTTGGCCTGACTGCCCTGGCTGGTCCCATCACCGCCATGCTCTATCCCGGCTATGACAACAACGTGGCTGGCGGCTGCCTGGCCTGGCTGGGCATTGCGTCCATCTTCGTGTGCATCATGCTGCTGTCCAACTCCATCCTCCAGGCCCACGGCATGGTCAATCTGCCTGTAGTCATCGCCGCCATCGGCGGCGTCATCAAGCTGGTGGTTAACTATGTGCTGGTGGGCATCGAATCCATCAACGTGGTGGGTGCGGCCATCGGTACGCTGTGCTGCTTCGCGGTGGTAGCCATCATGGACTTGTTCGTCATACACCGCATCATTCCTGCTCCTCCCCGGATGGACCGCATCTTCGTCAAGCCCCTCATTGCCTCTGGTTTCATGGCCTTGGCGGCCTGGGCCTGTCACGGCCTGCTGGCCAAGGTGCTGGGCCTGCTCTCTCCCTTCCAGGCCACCGACGCCGCCGGCGTGGTCACCGGTCTGACGGGAATGGGCAACGCCATTGCGACCCTCGGCGGCATCGGCATAGGCGTGGTAGTCTATGTGGTGCTTATCGTCGCCCTCAAGGCCATCTCCAAGGATGACCTGTCCTTGATGCCCAAGGGCGATAAGCTGGCCAAGATTCTCCGGATCTCCTGACGCAGACTTTCCCGGGTTTCCGCATTTTTCTCCGCCACATGAAAAAAACCTTGCAGAGCAGGTGAAAATATGATAGATTTAAGGTCACAGAAATCCTATGACTGCAACGATCTGCGCAAAATCGTCCACATCCTTCGGTCCCCTGGCGGCTGCCAGTGGGACCAGGCCCAGACCCACCAGTCCATTCGCCGGAATTTCCTGGAGGAAGCCTATGAGGTGGCGGAGGCGATTGACGAAGGCGACCTGGACCATCTGAAGGAAGAGTTGGGCGATGTCCTTCTCCAAGTGGTGTTCCACAGCTCCATCGAGGAGGATGCGGGCCGCTTTGACCTGGACGACGTGGCCGACGGCGTTTGCCGCAAGCTCATTTACCGCCATCCCCATGTATTCGGGGATGTGTCTGTCCAATCCACCGACGAGATTCTCTCCAACTGGGAAGATCTGAAAAAGAAGGAAAAGGGCCAGGCCACCCAGGCCGACGCGGTGGATGCGGTGGCCCGTACTCTGCCCGCCCTGTGGCGGGCGGAAAAGGTTCAGAAAAAGGCCGCTAAGGCGGGCTTTGACTGGCCCGGTGTCCAGGATGCGGTGGACAAGCTCTCCGAGGAGGTAGATGAGCTCCGCTCCGCCCTGTCGGGCCAGGGGAACCCGGTAGAGGAGCTGGGCGACCTGTTTTTTGCCGCCGTGTGCGTGTCCCGTTTTCTTAATGCCGACCCGGATGACGTGCTCCAGGCCGCCAGCGATAAATTTGCCGCCCGCTTCCGCCGGGTGGAAGCATTGGCTGGCCAGCAGGGCCGGCCCATGAATGAGATGACCTTGGAGGAACTCAAAGCCCTGTGGGTTCAGGCTAAGACTCAGGCTTAACAGCGCAGCGCGCTTTAAGTATCATAGAAATCCCTGCGGGATGGCCCGCAAAGAACTATTTTACAGGAGGAGACCGTACCATGAATAAAGCTGAACTGATTAATGCCGCCGCCGAGAAGGCCGGCCTGTCCAAGAAGGATACTGAGGCTGCTGTCAACGCCGCCATCGAGGCCATTACGGAGGCCCTGAAGCAGAACGACAAGGTCCAGTTGGTGGGCTTTGGCGCTTTTGAGGTGAAAGCCCGCGCTGAGCGCATCGGCCGTAATCCCCGCACCAAGGAGGAGATCAAGATTCCCGCCTCCAAGGTTCCCGTCTTTAAGCCCGGCAAGGCCCTGAAGGACGCCATCGCAGAGTAATTCATTTTCAGATAAAAGCGGAGGCAGGGCTTTGCCCTGCCTCCCTTTTCATCTGCCTGGGAAAAGGCGTGTGTCAGAGATTTTGCGGGCGCCCTAATCCCCCTCAAATCGCCGGAAATAAATCCCGTCGATTTCAAGGTCTGCTTCTTCGGAAGCGGATCTGGGTGCGGCGGCTCCGCTGCCGGGTCGCCTTTGGCGGCTCCGGTGCGCGGCCCCTCTCACTGGAAAGGTCGTGTTTTTTTGAGATTGGACAAGTGGCTCAAGGTGTCTCGGCTCATCAAGCGGCGCACTGTGGCCAACGAGGCCTGCGACAACGGCCGGGTTACCGCCAATGGGCGGCCGGTCAAGGCCTCTTATGAGGTAAAGCCCGGTGACGTGCTGGAGTTGAAATTCGGTGAAAAGCTCATCCGGGTGGAGGTATTGTCCACCGCGGACATTGTGGGTAAGGCGGACGCCTCCGCTATGTACCAGGAGCTACGGTAACGGAAAACAGGCCGGCGGATCACTCCGCCGGCCTGTCCTCTTCCACGCCCCGGCACCATTTTACTGCCCGGGGCATAATGATTCTGACCACGGCGAACAGCCCATAGCCTACCAGCGTCCCCAGGGTGTTGGCGATCAGGTCGTCCACGTCAAAGCTCCGGCCCACCACCGGCTGGACCAGTTCGGTGACCAGGGATAGGGCCAGTCCCAGCCCTGTCACCCGCCACCAGCTCACCCTGTTCCACACAAAGGGCAGCAGCAGGCCCAGGGGGAGATAGAGCATCACATTGCCCAGCACCTGCCAGGAGCCGCCGGACAGTGCCTGCCACACCAGGCTGGGGAATGACACGGTAAACGAGAAGCTTCCCTGGAACCACCGGACACCCAACTCCAGCGGCCAGCCATACCGGATGGCTTGCCAGAGAGAAATCCAAAATCCGCCAGGCATCCATACCAGGTTCAGCAGCCCCACCAGCCAGCACACCAGCAACAGCCGCACCCCCTCGTTTCCCCAGCTGTTCCGGGACCGTCCCCGCCGCTTCAGCCACAGCCGCCGGGCCAGGGCGTACACCACGGCCGCCAGGAGCACTGGCGGCAACACGCTGGCAAAGTCGAACACATACTCCATGATCCTGAAATAGAGATGACTGTGCATCCCTGCTCTCCCCCTCTCTGTACGCCGGGCCCCGGCGGGTCTCTCGGCTGGTTTGAGTATACCACAGTCCCGGCGGGAAAGTCCTTGCGATTTTCTTACGGTTTTCTTGGTTTTTTCTCACCATTGACAGGGCCTTTTTTACGTAGTATCATAAACGAGAAATATTCTTAATAGTAAAAAGGAGTTTTACCGTGCTGCTGCGTGAATTGCTTTATACTCTGCTGGGCACCGGCTTCACCTGCCTGGCCACTGTAATGGGAGCGGCCATGGTCTTTTTCTTCCGAAAGGACATGTCCTCCAATACGCAAAAGGTTTTCCTGGGCTTTGCCGCCGGAGTCATGACAGCTGCGGCAGTGTGGTCCCTGCTCATCCCGGCCATGGACATGGCCCGGGAGGCCGGGCAGAGTCCCATTCTCCCAGTCGGAGGCGGATTCGTGCTGGGCGCGGCGATGCTCATGGTGCTGGACCGCCTGCTACCCCACCTCCATCTGGACAGCGAAGCGCCGGAAGGCCTGCCCGCCAGGCTCAAGCGGACTACCATGCTGGTGCTGGCCGTCACCCTCCACAACATCCCAGAGGGGATGGCGGTGGGGCTGTCCTTTGCCGTGGCCGCCCAAGACATGAGCAGCGGCTCCTTGGCTGCCGCCATGGCGTTGGCCCTGGGCATGGCCCTGCAAAACTTTCCCGAGGGGGCGGCGGTGGCCCTCCCCCTGCGCTCAGAGGGCTTGAGCAAGGGCCGTTCCTTCGTCTACGGCGCCCTGTCCGGAGTCGTGGAGCCTATATTCGGTCTGCTCACTGTGCTGGCCGCGGGCAGTATCTCTGGGATCATGCCCTGGCTGCTGTCTCTGGCCGCCGGGGCCATGGTCTATGTGGTGGTGGAGGAACTCATCCCCGAGGCACATCTGGGAGAGCACTCCCACGTGGGCACAGTGAGCGTCATGGCTGGTTTTCTGGTGATGATGCTGCTGGATGTGACGCTGGGATAACATACGACCGCCTCGGACAGAGCTTGTCCAAGGCGGTCGTGTCATGCTATCAAAATATCCCCGGCTCTATGGATCTCGTCCCATTGAGCGGTTATGAAAAGACGCTGTATCCCTTCCTTCTCCGCCCCAGGGCCGGGGCCGTGTCTACACAGGGGAAGAGGTGGGCCCCCATGCGACGGTTTCCGGCCACTCGCAGCTTATGGCAGACCCGGTCACGCTCTGTCCACCGCAGGCCACCGCCAATTCTGAGAGCGCGTCCCCCAGGTTCTGTTCCTTCTCCGGACGCAGTACCACAATGGCCAGGCAAATGGTAAACACCACCAGCACCACCGCAATCACCGGCCAGAAATGCCTCTTTTTCATCGCAGCCACCTCCTTCCAAGGCACGATACGCCCTGCCGTTTTCTTTCATGATAACACAGCCTCCCCCCTTCTGACAAGCAGGGCTTTGGGCAAAGTCCCTCTATCATTTTGTCACATCCTATGATATGATAACATTTAAATCGTGCTAGATAAGGAGTATATCATTGTCATGATCACTGTATCCGACCTGTCCCTGAACTACAGCGGACAACCCTTGTTTTCCCATGTAGACCTGCAGTTCACCCGGGGCAACTGCTACGGCATCATCGGCGCCAACGGCGCGGGCAAGTCCACCTTCCTGAAAATCCTCTCCGGCCAGCTGGAGCCCTCCAGCGGTCAGGTGTCCATCCTGCCCAACGTGCGCATGTCGGTGCTCAAGCAGGACCAGAACGCCTACGACGCCTACAACGTCATGGACACCGTCATCATGGGCAACCAGAAGCTGTACGACATCGGCCATGAGATGAACGCCCTGTATGAGAAGGAGGACTTCTCCGACGAGGACGGCCTGCGGGCGGCGGACCTCCAGGCGGAGTATGCCGAGATGGGCGGCTATGAGGCGGAGAGCGACGCCTCCCGCATCCTCCAGGGCCTGGGTGTGGGCACCGAGTACCACTACAACGACATGGCCACCCTGGACGCCCGGCTGAAGGTAAAGGTGCTGCTGGCCCAGGCCTTGTTTGGCAATCCGGACATCCTGCTGCTGGACGAGCCCACCAACAACTTGGACATCGCCGCGGTGGAGTGGCTCAACGATTTCCTCATGGACTACGACGGCACCGTCATCGTGGTGTCCCACGACCGGCACTTCCTGAACACCGTGTGCACCCACATCGTGGACATCGACTACAACAAGATCAAAATGTACGTGGGCAACTACGACTTCTGGTACGAATCCTCCCAGCTGGTGCAGAACCTCATCAAGCAGCAAAACAAGCGCAACGAGGACAAGATCCGGGAGCTACAGGAGTTTATCTCCCGCTTCTCCGCCAACAAATCCAAGTCCAAGCAGGCCACCGCTCGGCGCAAGCTGCTGGACAAGCTCACCGTGGAGGAACTGCCCGCTTCTTCCCGGCGCTACCCTTGGGTGGGCTTTACCCCCGACCGGGAGGTGGGCAAGGACATTTTATTCGTCACCGACGTGTCCAAGACGGTGGACGGGGTAAAGCTGTTGGATAAGGTGTCCTTCATCGTGGGCCACGGGGACAAGATCGCCTTCGTGGGGGACAACGAGAACGCCCACACCGCCCTGTTCAAGATCCTCACCGGGGAGTGGGAGCCCGACGAGGGCAGCGTGAAATGGGGACAGACCGCCACCTTCTCCTACTTTCCCAAGGACAACTCCCCCTTCTTCAACGGCTGTGACCTCAACATCCTAGACTGGATGCGCCAGTTCTCCGAGGATCAGCACGAGAGCTACCTGCGGGGCTTCCTGGGCCGGATGCTCTTCTCCGGGGACGACATTTTCAAGCCGGTGAAGGTGCTCTCCGGCGGGGAGAAGGTCCGGTGCATGCTGTCCCGGATGATGCTGTCCGGGGCCAACGTGCTGCTGCTGGACCAGCCCACCAACCACCTGGATCTGGAGTCCATTGCCGCGCTGAACAACGGCCTGGAGGCGGTGAAGTGCAACGTGTTGGTGTCCTCCCACGACCATCAGCTGGTGCAGACGGTGGCCAATCGGATCTTCGACTTCACCAGCGATGGAAAGCTCATCGACCGCCGCTGTACCTACGAAGAATATCTAGAGACACAGCTGAGCCATGAATGATCTGGGACGCTTTGCGCTCATCTGGCTGACGGTCCTGAGCCTGCTGGCCTTCATCTTGTTCGCCCAGGACAAGTTCAAGGCACGCCATGGCCGCTGGCGGATCTCCGAGGCCGCCCTGTGGGCCGTGGCCATCCTGGGGGGCGGTGTGGGCGCCACGGTGGGCATGCGGCTGTTCCACCACAAGACGAAAAAGGGCTTTTTCCACATCGGCCTGCCCCTGCTGGCTCTGCTGCAGATCGCCTTGGCGGTGTGGGCAGTCCTGGGCTTTCCCGGCTGGCCGCTGTGAGGCGCGCCTCCGCCCCAGCCGCCGGGACCGCTCACTCCAGGCAGTTGCGTGTTCCCCACAGCCGTGATATAATTTTTGTTGAAGCGGCGGGCCTGCGGCCCGCCCACTGGATTTGAGGTCGCGCCGGAGGAAAACGGCGTTCCTAGGACGGGTGTCTGTGGACGGGGACCTTGGATCAGGCACGAGAGAAAGGAACGACGATATGGAGATCAACGGCGAAGTAGTATCCGACATCTATTATTACCAAGACATGGACCTGTCCGATGCCACCAGGAAAGCGCTGGATAAAAAGGGCTTCACCCAGGCCACCGCCATCCAGGGGGGGGCCATCCCCTGCTTCATGGAGTGGAAGGACGTGGTAGCCAAGGCTCCCACTGGCACCGGCAAGACCTATGCCTTCGGCATCCCCATGGTGGAGCACGTGGACCCGGCGTCCGACCAGGTCCAGGGCCTCATCCTGGCCCCCACACGGGAGCTGGCCATCCAGATTCGGGATGAGCTGCGGGACCTGTGCGCCTTCCGGGATGGGGTGCGGGTGGTGTGCCTCTACGGCGGCCAACCCATCGACAAGCAGATCACCCAGCTGAAAAACAAGCCCCAGATCGTGGTCGCCACCCCCGGCCGGCTCATGGACCACATGAAACGGCGCACCGTCAGGCTGGATGCAGTGCAGACCGTGGTGCTGGACGAGGCGGACCGGATGTTGGACATGGGCTTTATCCAGGACGTGACCCGCATCTTGGACAAAATGCCCCACCGAAAAAATCTAGGTCTGTTCTCCGCCACCATCAGCCGGGAGGTAATGGACATCTCCTGGGTGTACCAGCGGGACCCGGTGGAGATCACCGTCCGCCCGGTAGAGGAAAACCGCCCGGACATCCAGCAGTACCGCATCGAGCTCGACGGCCGGGAGCAGAAGCTGGACACCATGGTGGCCCTTCTCAACGCCGGGGGCTATGAGCGGGCCATCGCCTTCTGCAACACCAAGAACATGACCGACAGGCTCTCTGGTCTTTTAAAAATGCGGGGCATTTCATGTCAGGCCATTCACGGGGATATCCAGCAGCGGGTGCGGGAGCAGACTCTGAAAAAGTTCAAAGAGGGCAAGATCCGGGTGCTGGTGGCCACCGACGTGGCTGCCCGGGGCCTGGACATCGACGATGTGGATGTGGTATTCAACTACGATGTGCCCGACGAGCAGGAGTACTACATCCACCGCATCGGCCGCACCGGTCGGGCCAAGAAGCACGGCGTGTCCTATACTTTGGTGGCCAGCGTCACCGAGGCGGTAAAGATGCGGGACATCGCCCGCAACGCCCGCATGGACATCCAGCTTTTGAAATATGACAAGGACGGCTGTCTGACCCTGGTGGAGTCCCCGTCCTGACAGCCAGAACTACCCAAGTTTGCGGAAAAGTCTCGCAGATAGTTGAACCTCATGATTTATAATCATGTGGAGTTGAACTTATGCAGAGCGCGCCCGCAGGCGCGAATAATATCAAATCTGTGTTCGACCGCGGTGCGTACGTGGTCGAACACACTGTTCGGCCCGCAAACGTGCGAACCGCGTTCTGCGCGGTGAGTGCGCTGCCGCGGGCCGTAATTCTTTTGCCGGAAAAGGCTGTGCCTTTTCCGGCAAATAAAAATGCGGCGCGGATAAAAATCCGCGCCGCATTTGTCTGATTTTTAGCCGCCCGTCTCACACAATAAAGCACATCACCAGCGTGAGCACCATAAACACAATGGCCACCCACTTGGTCATCTTGGCCAGCCGGGCATCCATGCTCTTGGACTTGTTCTTAGCCAAGAAAGTATCGCCGCTGCCGCCGCCAATGGCACCGGACAGCCCGGAGCTTTTTCCGCTCTGGAGGATCACTACGACGATCAAAAACAGGGCCAGAATCACATAGACGATAGACAAAATCAGCTCGTAAATGGGCATAACAGCTCCGTCCTTTCGGAAAAATAGATCAGATGGGCGCACCCGCCCCTTGCAAGTAAAGAATATGATAGCACACTTTTCCCCTGAATGCAAGGCCTTTTTGCAATTTTGCCCACGCCAAGAGGTAATAGACCACGCCAGCAGATTTTTTTCAAAAAGCGGGAACCTTTTTCCTCGACCTGCGTCAAAGAATAACAGCGCGGCCCACACCGCCTCCATCACTAAATCAAGCAATGTAAGGAGCAAAACCATGAAAAAAGTGATTTCTTTTCTGTTAGCAGCCACGATGGCCCTGTCTCTGGCCGCCTGCGGCAATTCTGGAAGCGGCGGCTCCGGCGATGCTATCACCATTGACCTGAGCGCTTTCTACACTGAGATGTACGATTCCATTTTCCCCGACCCCGACAACGCTCCCGCTCTGTCCGAGATCACCGGCGATTATCTGGAGCAGACTTATCCTGGTCTGAGTGAAGTGGAAACCAAGCAATGCTTGGCCTATGCCCCCATGATCACCGCCGTGGCCTATGAGATCGCCCTGGTGGAAGTAGCCAACGCCGATGATGTGGCCAAGGTCCAGGAGATCTTCCAGGCCCGCATCGATACTCAGATTGAGGGCGGTGCTTTCTATCCAGCTACGGTGGAAGCCTGGCAGAATCAGTCCGAGATCGTCACCCGGGGTAACTATGTGGCCCTGTTCGTGGGCGCGGAGAAAGACCAGATGGTAGAGGCTTTTAACGCCGCTGGACAGTCTGAGGCCCAATAAGCACCCCCCTTATATAATTAGAGATAAAAGGAGCAGATCAGAATGAAAAAAACGCTTGCCCTGCTGATGGCTCTGGCCATGAGCTTGTCCCTACTGACCGCCTGCGGCAGCCCAGCTGACACCGCCAGCCCTTCCCCTGATCCCGATGCCAGCCAGTCCCAGGACGCCGGCGATCCTTCCCAGGAGCCGTCTGAAGATCCGGCTGAGTCCCCCTCCCAGGAGCCGTCTGAGGTCCCCTCTGAAAATCCTTCCCAGGCCCCCTCTCAGGAGCCGTCTGACAGCCTGCCCACCAACGGCGATACCGTGGAGCCTTCCCTGGAGCTGAGCATGCACGATGCCACCATTACCTACGCTGGCTATGTGCTCAAGCTCAAGCCCACTTTCACCGGCACCCAGGCCAGCGACATCACCTGGACCTCCAGCGACGAGTCCGTGGCCACCGTGGACCAGAACGGCAACGTCACCTCCGTAGCTCCCGGCAAAGCAGTCATCATTGCCCGCGCCGCCGGCGGCCTGGAGGCCAGCTGTATTGTCCGCTGCCGCTGGACGGAGGAAGAATCCCCTGCCCCCTCTGAAAAGCCCTCTACTCCTCCTACGCAGGAGCCCTCCGGCGTGGACCTGGCTGCTTTTGCTGAGAGCATCGTATCCACTTACTTCTCTGAAGTGATGTTCTTCCAGAAGGCCGATGCCGCCTTGATGGATGGCCTGTATGCCGGCCTGTCCGATATTGACACCGTGGAGTGTATCGCCTACGCCACTTCTATGAGCATGAACAGCAATGAGTTTACTCTGGTCCAGGTGGCTGACAACGCCGATGTAGAGGCAGTGAAAGCCATTTTACAAGCCCGCATCGACTACATGGTAGGCGACGGTAACGGCCCGGGCGGCGCCTGGTATCCTGGCCCCACCCAGGACTGGAAGGAGAACTCCCGGGTGGTGTCCAACGGCGACTATGTGATGATGGTGGTCCACGAGGACTGCGATACCATCGTCAGCGAATTCAACGCCCTATTCTGAGCCTTTCCCTTCCTGCCCTACAATTTCATCTTGTATCCGCCGGAAATTGTGTTATGATGAAAGATGAGGTTTCGCCGGCCTTTCTCATCCATTCCCAGGGGAGCGGTGTAAGCAGCACCGCTCCCCTTTTTATGGAAAAATGCTGTTGAGGTGATGTCCATGGTCTTTTCCACTCCGTATTTTCTATTCTTATATCTACCTGCCGTATTGCTTCTCTACTATATCTCCCCCCTGAAGCTGCGCAATTTTGTGCTGTTGGTGTTCACCCTGCTGTTTTACGGCGGGGGCGAGCCGGTGTATATCCTGCTGATGGTCTTCACCATTGTGCTGGACTATTTCGCCGGCATCATCGTCCACCGCTGCAAGCAGAAAGGCAACGACAAAGGGGCAAGGTGGGCGGTGGGCCTCTCCCTGGCTCTGAACCTGGCCATCCTGTTCTTCTTCAAGTATTGGGATCTGGTAGCCACTACCTTGCAGCACATCGGCATCCCCATGCCGGTGCTGGAGCTGACCCTGCCCATCGGCATCTCCTTCTACACCTTCCAGACCATGACCTATCCGGTGGACATCTACCGGGGAGACGCAGAGCTGCCCAAAAACCTGGTGAACTTCGGCACCTTCGTCACTCTGTTTCCCCAGCTCATTGCCGGTCCCATCATTAAGTACAAGGATCTGGCCGACCAGATGGCCTTTCGCACCCACTCCCCGGAGAAGTTCGCCTCCGGCGTGCAGATCTTCATTGTGGGGCTGGGCAAGAAGGTGCTGCTGGCCAACAACATCGGCCAGCTGTGGGACGTATACCTTGCCACCCCCGGCACGGAGCTGACCACCCTTGGGGCCTGGCTGGGCATTCTGGCTTTCTCCCTTCAACTCTACTTCGACTTCTCCGGCTACTCCGATATGGCGGTCGGCATGGGGCGGATGCTGGGCTTTCAATTCCTGGAGAACTTCAATTATCCCTATTTGGCCAAGTCTGCCACTGAGTTCTGGCGGCGGTGGCACATCTCCCTGGGCAGCTGGTTCCGGGAGTACCTGTATATCCCCCTGGGGGGCAACCGGGTAAAGGCGCCCCGGATGGTGTTTAACCTATTCGTGGTATGGGCCTGCACCGGCATCTGGCACGGGGCCAGCTGGAACTTCCTCATCTGGGGTCTGTACTACTTTGTCATCATCGTGTTTGAGCGGTTTTTCTTCTCCAGCGTGCTGGACAAGCTGCCAGGCTGGGTGGGTCACGTGTACGGCCTGTTCATTGTCATGGTGGGCTGGGCGCTGTTCGCTGTTGAGGACTTCACCGCCATGGGACTCTATCTCAAGGCAATGTTTGGCCTGGGCGGGACGGGCCTGCTGGACGGCACCTTCCTCTACTATCTGCGCAGCTATCTGCCCATCCTCATCATCGCCATCCTGGCCGCCACCCCTCTGGCAAAAAACCTATGGGCAAAGCTCAGCACCCGGGGCCGCCAGGTAGCTGTCCCCGTGCTGATGCTGGCCGGGCTGGCGCTGGCCACCGCCTATCTGGTGGACGGCACCTACAACCCCTTCCTCTATTTCCGCTTTTGATCGGGAGGTGCTGACATGAGCAAAAAATACTCCATTTTTATTACCGTCCTGTTCTGCCTGTTCCTCTTCGGCTTCGGTATCGCCCTGCTGGTGCTGCCGGACCGGGAATTCTCCGAGCAGGAGAACCGCTATCTCACCCAGTTTAAGGCCCCCACCCTGGACAGCGTCTTTGGGGAGAACGGCCAGTTCATGGCTGACTTTGAAAAATACGTCAACGACCAGTTCCCTCTCCGGGACCAGTGGATCCAGCTGAAGGCCTGGTCCGAGCGGCTGCTGGGCAAGCAGGAGAACAACAAGGTTTACTTCGGCACCGACGGCCAGACCTTGTTTGCCCAGTTCAACGCCCTGTCCGACGAGGCGCTGGCTGAGCGGGTGGACTACGTCAACCAGCTGGCGGACAACGTCATCGTCCCGGTCTACTTCTCCCTCATCCCAGACAAGACCTATGTGTGGGCGGACCGCCTGCCGGACGGTGCTCCCCGGGTGGACGACGGCTCCACTTTGGACCGGGCCCAGGCGCTGTGCTCGGAGTGGGTAACCTGGATTGACCTGAAAAATGTTCTTCAGGGGGGCGATGTGTTCTACCGCACCGACCACCACTGGTCCACCATGGGGGCCTATCAGGGCTACCAAGCCCTCATGACCTCCATGACCGGCTCCTACACCCAGCTGGACACCCAGCCCACCCTGGTGTCCGACCGCTTTTACGGCACCACCTGGTCCTCCGCGGGAGCGGGCTGGATCTCCCCGGACGAGATGTACACTTGGGTGCCTGAGGGCGGTCTGACGGGAAACACCACCGTCACCCGCTATCCCGAGGGACTCCCCGAGGAGGGTTCCCTCTATGACCTGTCCAAGCTGGAACAAAAGGACAAGTACTCCATGTTCCTGGGCGGCAACCAGGGGCTGTGCATCATTGAAAATCCGGACGCTCAGAATGGCAAGCTGCTGGTCATCCGGGACTCCTATTCCGACTCCCTGGCCCCCTTCCTGTCCATGGACTACCAGGAGGTCCACCTGTTTGACCCCCGGTATAACCGCACCCCCATCTCCGCCTATATTGAGGACAATGAGATTGACGCGGTGCTGGTGCTCTACTCTGCGGCCAACTTTTCCACGGACGATAATCTGTTCCTGCTGGCCCGGTGACATCTTTCCGAACGACAAAAACAGCCCCTGGAAGCGACTGCTTCCGGGGGCTGTTTCCCTTATTTCCCATTTCGGCCGGGCGGCCTGGCAATCAGCCGCCCAGGTAGGCTCTTTTCACAGCCTCATCATTGAGCAACTCGACACCGCTGCCGCTGGCGACGATCTTCCCCGTCTCCAGAACATAGCCTCGGTCCGCCACGGACAGGGCCATCTGGGCGTTTTGCTCCACCAGCAGAATGGTGGTGCCGGCCTTGTGCAGACTCTGGATGATCTCAAAAATCTGATCCACCAAAATGGGTGCCAGCCCCATGGATGGCTCATCCAGCATCAACAGCTTAGGGTTGGCCATCAGCGCCCGGCCCATGGCCAGCATCTGCTGCTCGCCGCCGGACAGAGTGCCGGCAATCTGCTTCCGTCGCTCCTTCAGCCTGGGAAACTGCTCATAGACCCGGGCAATCCCTGGGTCCACAGTGGAGCCGGGCTGGGTATAGGCGCCCATCTCCAGGTTTTCCTCCACCGTCATCTGCAAGAAGATGCGCCGCCCCTCAGGCACATGAGCCAGCCCCTGGGACACGATCTTATGGGCGGGCACCCCTGCCAGGCTCTTGCCCAAAAACTCGATGGAGCCGGTCTTGGAGGGGAGCAGGCCGGATACAGTATTCAGAATCGTGGACTTACCCGCTCCGTTAGCCCCGATGAGGGTAACAATCTCCCCATCCTGTACCTCGAAGGACACGCCCTTGATGGCATGGATGGCCCCATAGTATACATTGATATCGTTGACCTTCAGCACGGCATTAGCCCCCTCTCTTCTTGCCCAGATAGGCCTCGATCACCGCGGGGTTGGCCTGGATCTCCTCCGAGGTGCCCTTGGCGATGACCCGGCCGAAGTTGAGCACGCAGATCCCCTCGCAGATGCCCATGACCAAATTCATGTCATGCTCAATAAGCATGACGGCAATGTGGAAGGTGTCCCGGATCTTGACGATGTTCTCCATCAGCTCCGCCGTCTCCGAGGGGTTCATGCCCGCGGCTGGCTCGTCCAGCAACAGCAGGGAGGGGTTGGTGGCCAGCGCCCGGACAATCTCCAGCCGGCGCTGGGCGCCGTAGGGCAGGGATCCGGCCTTGTGGCCCGCCAGGTCCTGCATATCAAAGATGGATAAAAGCTCCAGCGCCCGGTCCCGCGCCGCCTTCTCCTGCCGCCAGTACTTGGGCAGGCGCAGCACTCCGGTGAGCGCGGAGTATTTCTCCTGATTGTGCAGGCCGATCTTCACGTTGTCCTCCACCGACAGGTTGTTGAACAGCCGGATATTCTGGAAGGTGCGGGCGATGCCCATTCGGTTGATCTGGGCGGTGGTCTTACCCGAGGTGTCCAGCCCGTCCAGCAGGATAGTGCCCCGGGTGGGCTGATAGACCTTGGTGAGCAGGTTAAACACTGTGGTCTTGCCTGCGCCGTTTGGCCCGATAAGTCCGGCGATCTCCGTGCGGCCAATGGTCAGGTTGAAGTCGTCCACCGCCTTCAGGCCGCCGAAATCGATGCCCAGATGGCTGCACTCTAGAATGGGGGACTTATCGATGTCCCGCTCGGGGATGATAGAATGGCTGGGCACCGGCACCATCTTACCCTTTTCAAATTTCTTAGCCATCCACAGCCGCCCCCTTTCGTCTGGGAATGATTTTGCCCACAAGCCCACGCATCTGGGGGTTATTTGTGGCCAGCATAACCAGGATCAGCACGATGGCATACACCAACATACGCAGGTCAGCAAACTGCCGCAGGGCTTCTGGCAGAACATAGAGCACCACCGCTGCGATGATGGAACCCCAAATATTGCCCAGGCCGCCTAGCACCACGTACACCAGCACCAGAATGGACTGGTTAAAGTCGAATTGAGCTGCGCTGACGCTGGAGTAGTTCAGACCGAACAGAGCGCCGGCCGCACCCGCCAGGGCTGCAGAGGTAACGAAGGCGGTAAGCTTGTACTTGGTCACATTGATGCCTACGCTCTCGGCAGCGATCCGGTTGTCCCGGATGGCCATGACCGCCCGGCCCGTGCGGCTGCGCACCATATTGAGCACCACGATGAGGGTGATCATTACCAGCACAAAGCCCATGGTAAAGGTGGCGATACGGGTGTTGCCCGAGGCGCCCTGGGCGCCTTTGATGATCTCAATGCCGTTTTCGCTCAGCCCCAGGCTGTCAATGCTCTTCGTTCCGTCAATATTTAGGGCAATGTGCAGACCGTTCTCATCCCAGCCCACCAGCAGGCAGTTGATGATGTCCTTAATGATCTCGCCAAAGGCTAAGGTGACAATGGCCAGGTAGTCTCCCCGCAGGCGCAGCACGGGAATCCCCACAATAAAGCCCACAATGGCGGCGAAAATAGCACCCGCCACGATGGCTATGATCATGCGGATCAGGTCATTGGGAATCGCGGACTGGAGGCTCATGGCGGTAATAATGCCGGAAAACACGCCTACGCTCATGAACCCCGCATGACCAAGGCTCAGCTCGCCCAGAATACCCACGGTGAGGTTCAGGCTCACCGCCATGCACACATAAGCACAGATAGGCACCAGCATGCCGCTCATGGACCGGTTGAGCAACCCCTGGGACTGGCAGACCATCACGATGACAAAGGCCAGGATGACCCCCAGGTAGGTGGCGTAGTCCACCTTGGTGACCGTTTTCATCTCCTTGAAATAGCGCTTCAGTTTCCCGTCCGGCTTTTTGACGTTGGCCGGCTTATTCTGTTTTTTCATCCCCGCCACCTCACACTTTCTCGGGCACATACTTGCCCAGCAGGCCGGAGGGCTTCACCAGAAGCACCACAATCAGCACAGCAAACAAAATGGCGTTGGACAGCTGGGTAGAGATATACGCCTGGGCCATGGCCTCGATAATCCCCAGCAACAACCCTCCCAGGAAAGCCCCGGGAATGGAGCCGATGCCGCCGAACACTGCGGCGGTAAACGCCTTGATGCCAGGCATGGAGCCAGTGGTGGGCTTGAGCACCGGGGAGTAAGAGCACAGCAACACCCCGGCTACAGCCGCCAGGGCTGAGCCGATGGCGAAGGTCATGGAGATGGTCCGGTTGACGTTGATGCCCATGAGCTGGGCCGCCCCTCGGTCCTCCGAGCAGGCCCGCATGGCCTTGCCCATCTTGCTCTTACTGGTGAAGGTGGTCAAGGCAAGCATGATGACGATACAGGCCACCACCGTCAGCAGCGCCACATAGGAGATCCGCAGTTGGCCGCCGAAGAGGGTCAGCTGGCCGCTGACGACAGGAGTGAAGTTTACGGGGTTAGCGCCGAACAGGATCTGAGCCGCGTTCTGCAAAAAGTAGCTCACGCCGATGGCGGTGATCAGCACCGCCAAGCTTCCAGCCTGGCGCAATGGCCGGTAGGCCAGTCCCTCGATGACCACGCCCAGCACTGTGCATACCGCCATGGCAATCAGCACAGACACCAGCGCCGCAGCTCCAGTGGCAAAGGACGAGGGGGTATCCCCCAGCAGGCTGCCAGTGGCAAAGGACGTAACATAAAAGGATACATAGGCACCCACCATGATGACGTCGCCATGGGCGAAGTTGAGCATTTTGGCAATTCCGTACACCATAGTATACCCCAGGGCAATGATGGCGTAGATGCTCCCCATGCTGATGCCGTTGATCAGGTAGGACAAAAATTCCATACGCGCTCACACCTCTCTCTTTTCCCTGTTATGGCAGGAACCAGGGAACGGCGCTGTGCCGTGCTCACTGGTCCTGCCGCAGAAACGCAGGGGGGCTGCCAGGTGTCTCCCCGGCAGCCTGCCCTGCTCTGTATTCGATTTTCCCCGATTAGGGCGTGACGTAAGTCCCGTTCTCGATGACCACGGCGGCCGGGTCCTTGCTGACGGCGCCGTTTTCGTCCCAGGTCATCTCAGAACCGGCACTGGTCAGACCTACCAAAGACAGGTTGCCCATGGCAGCGATGAGCGCGTCGCAGATCTCCTCATTGGACATATCGGCGGTGACGCCGGCGGCCTTGATGGCTTCATAAATGATGTATACCCCGTCATAGGCGTCCGCGGCGAACTGATTGGGGGTCTCGCCAAAGCGGGACTCATACTCCGCCACGAAGTTCTGGGTGGCCTCGTCCTCCGCGTCAGCGGAGAAGGGGGTCAGCAGGTACACGCCCTCAGCCAGGGATGTGTCGAAGCCCTTCACGCCCAGGATGCCGTCCATGCCGTCCACGCCGAAGAAGGTGGGTTCATAGCCCATGGCGTTGGCCTGGGTCAGGATGACAGAGGCGGGCTCGTAATAGATGGGCAGGAAGATCAAGTCCGCCCCGGCGGACTGAGCGCCAGTGAGCTGGTTGTTGAAGTCGGTCTGGTTAGCCTCGGTGAAGGTGCCCTCATAGACCACGGACATGCCGCGGCTCTCGGCCTCAGCCACGAAGTTATCCCGGATACCCTGAGAGTAAGCATCGTCGTTGCGGTAAATGATGGCAATCTTGGGATCCTCAAAATTTTCGTTGATGTACTGGGCGGAGCGGGTGCCCTGGTTGGAGTCGGTGAAGCACACCTGGAATACGTTGTCGTTTCCCTCAATGACGTCGTCACCGGAGCCGGAGGGGGTCAGAGTGAATACCCGATCCTCGTAGGTCAGAGGAACCACGTTCAAGGCCGGGCCGGTGGTGACAGTGCCCAGCAGGATCTGCATACCCTGGTCCATCAAGGTATTGTAGGCGTTAGCGGCAGTCTCGGCATCACTGGTGTCGTCCTCGCTGATCAGCTTGAACTGGATATCGCCGCCCAAAGCGTTGATCTCGTCCACGGCGATCTGGGCCGCGTTGGCCACGTTGGTGCCGTAGATGGCGTTGCTGCCGGTCAGCGGGCCAATGACACCCAGTGTGAAGGTGCCGCCAGCCTCTCCAGCGGGGGCCTGGGACTGCTCGTCGCCCGCGGGCTGGGACTGCTGGGTATCGCCGTCGTCGGGGGCCTGGGAATCGGTGCCGGCATCATTGGAGCAGCCAGCCATCAGCCCAAAGCACATAGCTCCGGCTGTGAGCATCGCCCACACTTTTCTCATTTTCATTCAGATAACCTCCTTATTTCACAGCCATGTTCCCCCGGCAAGCAAGGAAAGGGAGAATCTCTCTCATATCAGCTGTAAGATTGTTGACAATTATATGTTGATTTTCGAAAATTGTCAACCGCAAAAATAGACAATGACCGTCTTTCACAGACGGTCATTGTATTCTATATTGACGACATTCACGGTCTAGACCACCAGGCCGCCGTTGGGAGACAGCACCTGCCCGGTGAGGAAGGACGCCTCGTCAGAGGCCAGAAAGGCAATGGCTTTCGCCACCTCATCCGGCGTTCCCAGCCGGCCCAGCGGGGTCTCGTCAGCCAGAACAGCCAGGTCCTCCCGGTTCAAATGAGCGTTCATTTCCGTGTCGATCACCCCGGGAGATACGCAGTTCACCCGGATATTTGAGGGTCCAAGCTCCTTGGAAGCGGCCTTAGTATAGGCGATCACAGCACCTTTTGTGGCGGAATAAGCCACTTCGCAGGAACCTCCCACCTGTCCCCACATGGACGCAACGGTGATGATGCTTCCCGACTTCCGGTGGATCATATGGGGCAGTACCGCCTGACAGCAATAGTGCATCCCGTCTACATTTACGGCAAAAATCCTGCGCCAATGCGCCTCGTCGATTTCACTTATCAACCCCGTCTCTGACACCCCGGCATTGCAAACCAAAATGTCAAGTTGACAAAATTTTTCCAACACATTGTCAACCATCTTCCGGACCTGTTCCCGGTCCGCCACGTCGGCCTGTACCGCTATGGCTGGCGCTCCCATCTCGGTCAGCTCCGTCACCAGATGAAGCGCCTGCGCCTGGCTCTGAACGTAGTTCACCGCCACCCCCCAGCCCCGGCGTGCAAACTCCCGGGCCGTAGCCGCTCCAATGCCGCGAGACGCTCCTGTAATCAGCGCATATTTCATCTCACTTCAGTCCTTTCATCCACTCCACGCACAGGCCGTGCCAGGTGGCGGCGTGGGGATTCACATAATCCGGCCTCCAGACGGACTCCGCCGTGGCCAGGCCCATGGCATGGGGACCGTCTCCATAGAGGTGAAGCTCAAAAGGCACCCCGGCCCGGCGCAAGGCGGTGGCATACAACATAGTATTCTCCACCGGCACAGTGTTGTCGCCCACCGTGGCCCACAGGAAAGTGGGAGGCGTATCGCCAGTCACTGCGCTTTCCAAAGACAGCTGGGACGGTACCAGCACTCCTTCCCCCAAGAGATTTTGAAAGCTCATGGTGCTGCCGTAAGGCGGCTGGGCAGTGATGACAGGGTAGCACAGCACACAAGCGTCTGGCCGCATCCACTCCGGGGCCAGTCCCAGGGGAGCAAGTACCGGATGTCCCCACAAATTTGCAGCGCAGCCCGCCAGGTGTCCCCCGGCGGAAAAACCGCACACCGCCACCCGGTCCGGGGCGACGCCGTATTCCAGTGCATGATCCCGAACCCAGGCTACCGAAGCGGCCAGCTCCATAAGGGCGGCGGGATAGCGCACCGGCGCCACAGAATAGTCCAGCACGAAGGCCTGGATCCCTGCGGCCAGAAAGGCCAGGGCGACTGGCTCCCCCTCGCCGGGCGCCACCAGCCCATACCCGCCTCCGGGGCATACGATGACCGCCCAGCGCGCGCCATCGTCGGCCACAAAGCCTTGCTTCGGCCGCAGATAGGCCCGCAAGCGCACCTGTTCCCCGCCGGGTATCGGAATATTCAGCTCCATCCGGGAGATCGTTTTATAAATCATAATTGCCTCCTTCTGCCGGTTCGCCCATCATTTTAGGTTTGGGGGGATGCAGTCCCGGCGTTTTTCTTTTTCAGCAGTATATCATGGAAAAAAACGCTTGACAAGCGACCCTTTCCCCGCTATAATAACATCTGCGCTGTAAATATGGACGATTAGCTCAGCTGGTATGAGCACCTGCTTGACGTGCAGGGGGTCACAGGTTCGAGTCCTGTATCGTCCACCAACGACAATCCCTAGAGCCTTATCGGTTCTAGGGATTTTTCATGCCTATTTTTGATGGGTTTACCCTTTAATTGACCCTTTACAGGTTCAAACCCTCCTTGATGTAGCCCTCCATGCGCTGGGCGCTGTCTTTCTTCATCTGCTCGGTAACGTGTCCATATATAGCCAGGGTAAATGCCGCTGTAGAACGCCCAAGATTATCCTGGACAGTCTTAACGTCATCCCAAGCCCGAAGGGAGGATACGGCGAAAGGGTCCCTTAGATCGCGGAAGTGGAAAATGAAATGTGACATTATCCTCTCAAAGGCTATCAGTCTGCGCCATGGCCCTTTTTACCTTGGAGAGACGGTTGTGGCATGAAAGAGTGAAAGCTCTCCAATGTAAGCTGGAGTGCCAAACCAAGTAGAGTCGCTATGGATTATATCCGCTGAGCAAGATTGTAGACTGTATTAATACGATTGTGATAGACGGCGGCAAGAAGATTGTGGTAAAATAGAATATAGATTAGGCTTGAAGCTCCTATCCTCTCATTTTGAGAGTTTCCATAATGAGAGTGGGTGTAAAAACGTTTTCCCTGCTTGCGCAAATTCTAGGATAAAGAAATGCCACTCTCGCCGATTATGAATGAAATTAATTGTGCAGTAGGTAGCATAAGCAACGAGTGCAGAAAAAGAAATAGGGGTGAAACATGCACATGGACTTTCAAACTATTATTCTGCGATTCAGAGATTTAGTAACAGAGGAAAATGGAACCATTAAAAGGCACCAAGATGTTATTGCACAAAACGGCTATGTATGGTGGGCGTGGTGGAAAAAGGGGAATGAGACTACCCCTGTACCGGAATTTTCTTCTTTGGCAACAAACGCGAAAACTGCGCCAGTAAATCTTTTTTTAGTAGACTCGGGGCAAGGATTGGTATATCGGGCCAAATGCGAAGATGTTGATTTAAGAGCCGCTCAAAAAATACCTTCACCAGAGACAGATAAAACTCCAGAATATTATCGAGATCAGGAGTACTATGCCTGGTTTAAATTCACTCAAATTGAACAGTGCGATGAATCTGATTTAAAGCAATTCTCTTATGTTGATTGCCCAGCCTTGTTTGAGAACAAAAATATTGACTACAGTAAATTTAATCATAAAAAGATTTACTCTGCCGCTGAGCTTATTCAACAAAATCGTACGGTATGGTTTATAAGGCCGGCTACAGAAGATGACCTTGAAAATGAGATCATTTTGCTAAATTCTGAAATGATTCAGCCTGCATGGTTTAGTCGGCAATATTTCCAAACATACGGTGACACATTGATTTGGTTATCCGATTTGCATCTGTCTGAGCGGAATTATGAGTCTAAGGAAGGGGCAATTCGGAAAACATTAGGAGCACAAATATATGAATGTATTCGTAAGAATTCAAATAAAAGGATAGGCGGGGTATTAATTTCGGGTGATATTACATCTTATGCAAAGCCAGAGGGGTTCGATTTGGCAAAACAATTGATGAAAGACTTAAACAATGAACTGCCCGCTCCTGTTTCCTCAGAAAATATTTTACTATGCCCAGGAAATCATGATTTTGCTAGAGCAACTATAGATCTACCACGCAGCATGGCACCAGATTTTATATATAACAAGTCTGAACATACTGTTACATACTCTGAATTTTATAAATCTATATATAACATAGCTCCAAATCGATATTTTGCAACAGGAAGAAAACTTTTGCTTTCCTCAGGGCATATGCTTGAAATTGCCGCGCTGAATAGCGTAATCTTACAGCAGTATCCAAATTTTGAGGGACACGGTTACCTGACACAAGAGCAGCTGGACTTCGTTGCCAAGGAAATGAAATGGGATGATGAGGAAAACCAAAATGCCATTCGGATCGTCATGATGCATCATCATTACCTGCCGACCTGTTATGCGGAAGCTATAGATGCAACACGCTCCAGCAGCGTAGTATACGACGCAGACCGACTTATGAGCTGGCTTGTGAAGTACCAAGTAAAGCTATTGCTGCATGGCCATAAGCACAAGACTTTTGTTTCCCAAGTTAATTATCCCAAGCGGCGTGATGCCAATATAAATTCCGAGTGTATGCACTGCGTTGCTGTAGTCGGTATGGGAAGTACTGGTGCAAGTGGTGTACAAAACAAATTTGCTACTATTCGTTTTGAGCGCGATGATGTACTCATTGATTTTTACAATATTTATAGCGATGAGTCCAGTGAGGGCCACTTGTGCCAGTCGATGAGACTCTCTCTTAAATGAGAAGGCGGATATCTATGATTAAATTACTCGTAACAGACTTAGACGATACTCTGTATTCATGGATTGGCTTTTTTATTCCAGCGTTTTACGGAATGCTGGATGAACTATCCCTAATTTTAAGCGTATCCAAAAGCGATTTGTTGGATGAATATCAACATGTGCATCAAGAAAAGGGCAGTGTAGAATACCCGTTTGCGACATTGTATCTGCCTTCAGTGAAAGCCGCATATCCTGGTAAAACAAAAGAAGAATTGCTAAACATCTTAAACCCTGTATTCCATAAGTTTAATTCTATTAGGAAAAAGAAGCTGGAACTCTATCCAGGTGTGAAAGAAACGTTAGAAAAGATAGCCGGGATGGGAATAAAAGTTGTAGGATACACAGACTCAGCGGAAGAAAATGGTTTTTATAGGCTGAAGAGATTAGGAATTGATGATTATTTTCAAAGTGTATATGTTTCTGACAGCCAATTTGAGCTGCCAGATTACCTTCCCGCCTCGGAGAAAACGCAAATTGTCCATGGAAAGAAGCCAAACCCGGCTGTAATCCATAAAATATGTCAGCAAGAAAGTGTCGCTATCGGGGAAATTGTTTATCTCGGTGACAGCCTGACAAAAGATGTCTATATGGCAAGAAGAGCAGGCGCACTTTCTGTCTTGTGTAAGTATTCGTATAACGCAAAAGGGCAGGATGAGCTATATTCAAAATTGGTTGCGATTTCCCATTGGACAGCTACAGATTTTGAACAGGAGAAAGCAATTAAAGAAATTTGCAAAGCAGAAAACATTCATCCAGACTATACAATACACGCCTTCGATGAGATCCTTGCAATCATTCAAACACTAAATACAATTCCGTCATAATGTAAATGTATTTGGCAAAAATCCTGAGCTATCAAGTTCTTTGATGGCTTGGGATTTCTGCTTTTCAGGATTTCAGTACACCTGTATTTCTTCTCCATTCTTAAATCAGAGTGTATTTACCGGCATAATCCGTCTGCTTTTCCCGAGGCTGCCAAAATGATTGACCATTGTATTCACTTTAACAGCCAACCGTACATCCAGTTAAAAACTGGAGAGGCGTCGCTCCCGCGCCGCCTCTCCAGGTAAAACTAATAGTTCCGATCAGGAGCCTTTTCTCAGAGGAAGAATTGTTTTCCAGCATCCTTCCCCTTTAAGCCCTGCATAGACACGATTTCACAGCCCTAGCCTGTTTTATTCGGAAAACCCGGGCAATTCAAATTCTGCCCGGTCGTAATTAGTCAGGCTCACCGCCCCATGGCCGGTCACCAGAATCATATCTTCCACCCGCATATAGCATTCTCCAGGGAACCACATCTTGGGCTCAGCGCAGAACACCATCCCTGGCTGAAGGACAAAATCTACGAATTTGTTCATCCAGGGCATCTCATGACAGTCGATTCCAATCTGGTGGCCAATGACACCTTTTTCCTTATTCGTCATGTACTCGCCGAACCCCATGCGGGTCAGTTCGTCTCGGATCATGCCATCAATGTCTTTGATGTTGGTCTGGCCAGGCACCAAACGCTCAATCATGCTACACTGGGCCGCCTGGAGGGCGGCGTAGCCATCCCGGATCAGCTCTGGCGCTCTGCCACAGTAAAAAGACCGGCCAAAATCCGAACAATAGCCCTTCAGGACATATCCGAAGTCAAAGGCCAGAGAGCAACCGGAAGCCAAAGGCGTATCTTTGGGACAGCCCCCGAGAGTCTGAGCCGAGGGGTGCCCGGACCGGGTAAACATAGCCGCCGGGCCAAATGCCAAGTCCTCTGCCCCGGCCTCGCGCCCGAATTCCACCAGCATCTCCTCCACCTCGTAGGAAGTGACGCCGGGCTTCAGGTTGGCCACTACCCGGCTCATGACAGCATCGGTCAGACCAGCGGCCTGCTGAAGAAGTGCGATCTCTTTGTCGTCCTTATAGCGGCGTAGCTCCTCCACCATTTTCTCCCCGGGAACACTCTCGATATCCGGCGCCACGCTTTTTAGGAACTCGGACAGCCAAGGACCGCAGCAGTCGCCGACAGCAATCCTTCTACCCCGGATGTGCCGGCGCATCCGCTCAGAGAAAACGTCCAGATAGGTGACCTCCACTGGGACAGGGGCGCATTGCAGGTCGCGCTCCCGCCAAGGAACGCAGGCGATCCGCCCCTCTCCTTCCCGCGGGATGTACAGCAGACAGTCCGGCACATTGAGCGCCTCGATGCTGGGTGCGCCCCTCTGGTTTTTCGTCTCACTGGTACGCTGGAAGGGCAGACTGGCCATATCCAGTAAATAGGCGAAGCTGGCTCCGGTGGCCAGCAGCAAACCGTCTAGCCCCTCCTGTTCCAGTCGCTCCTGCAGCGCTTCGATCCGCTTTTTGCTGTATGTCATCATGGCCATTCTCCTCAGCGGTTGGAGCGGCGGATTCGCTCCACCATATCCCAGTCCAGCCGCTTGCAGAACTCGGTGAGCAGGGCAATGGTGTCAGCCACGTCCTTGCGGTGGATTACCGCCCGGTGGGAGTGGATGGCACGGGCGGGGATGGAGATGGTCATATTCAGCACACCGTTAAACAGCTTGTGAATGGAGCCACTGTCTGTGCCGCCCTTCAGGAAGATGTCGTGGGTATAGCTCAGGCCCAAATCCTCACAAATCTCTTCCATGATGTATACCAGCTCCCGGTTGCAGATGACGGAGCCATCCATCAGGCACAGAGTCACGCCGGATCCCAGCGGTGCACCGTACTTGGAGCCGGGCACGTCGGAGGCCAGGGTGGCGTCCAAAGCGATGGCGATGTCAGGGCGGACGGCATAGCCCGCCGTCTGGGCGCCCCGCAGCCCCACCTCCTCCTGGACAGTGCCTACGGCGTAGACATCCGCATCAGTGGCCACACCCTGAAGGTTGCGCAACACCGCCGTGGCAATGGCCGCACCGATCCGGTCGTCCCAAGCCTTGCCCATGAGGTAGTTGGGGTTGTTCATCACCCGGAACTGGGTGCGGGGGGTGATGGTGTCACCCACCCGGATGCCCAAGGCCCTGACCTCGTCGGCATCATTGACGCCCAGGTCGATAAAAAGGTCCTCCAACTCCTTGACCTTAGCCCGCTCCTCCGCCGGCATCCCGTGGGGCGGTGGAGAACTGATGACCCCCACATATTCCCGGCCGTCCCGCGTGGTGATGGTGACCTCCTGGGCCAGCAGCAGGTGTGGCCACATGCCGCCCACATTGATCAGCCGGATAAAACCGCTGTCCTCGATCTTCTTGACCAGGAAGCCCACCTCGTCCAGATGTCCAAAGATAGCCACGCTGGGGCCGCCATCCTTGCCCTTTTTGCAGCCGATGATGCTGCCCAGGTTGTCGTAGTCGATGGTGTCCGCCGCATCCTTCAGATACTCGGCCATCACCCGGCTGGCCCCTTTCTCATGGCCGCAGATGCCGTTGGCCTCGGAAAAGCGCAGGAGCATCTCCACATCCAAGCAGCCATAGGGCTCCAGCGGCAGCGCTTTTTTATCCAGTTCACTCATGAACAATCCCATCCTTTCGTGTCTCTCTGCGGCCCAGCCGCAGATTCATGTAATTGGCGCCAATGATCAGCGCCGCGCCGATGTAAGCATACGCTGAGATGGCCTGGTGGAACACCACCAGCGAAATGATCAGGGTGTACACATTTTGCACGTAAGAGTAGGGGGACAGCCGGGATGCTTCCGCCTTCCGGTAGGCTAGGTTTAGGAACAGCTGGCCCACGCTCACACCGAGGCCCATTCCCACCATACACAGGAAGTCCTGGAGGGAGCACAGACCCGCCCCATCCATCATGACCTCTTTGATCAGGTACACCGGCAGCGCACAGGCCGCAGACAGCGCACAGTAGGCGAACACCACTGTGTAGGGGTGGGCGGCATCCTTGAGCTTGCGTACCACACAGTAGGCCGCTCCACCGAAAGCTGCGCCTAAAATAGCGAACAGGCAAAATGGATCGGTAAGCAGGGCCGGAGAGGGGCGCACCGTGATCACCACACCCAGGAAACAGACCAGCACCACCAGATACTGCATTTTCCCGACCTTTTCCTTGAGCCACAGGGCCGCTGTGATCATAGTGAAGATAGCGGAGGTGGAGGTGAGCACGCTCAGCTCGAACAGCGGCCGCTGGCTGAAGGTGGTGGCCACCACCACGAAAAGAGTGGACAGGAAACCAAAGAACGCCCGGTAAAATAGCAGCTTTGGCTCTTTCCCCACGAAGCTGATGCGCTTTTTCAGCAGGATGATCCCGAAGATCACCACGCCCACCATGTTGTGTACGAACATTTTCTCAAATACGCCCACCCGGTCTCCCAGAGCATTGGAAAAACTTTGGTTCAGGGCGAAGCCTAGGGATGAGATCAGGATGAAAATGACGCCCAACAAAAAGTCCTTGTCCAGCTTACGCTCCACAGATCCAGATTGCGTCTTGCCGCTCACTAATAAACTCAGCTCCATCCTTTGTAAGATAAGCCACATCCTCCTGGCCGATGCGGCCCCGGTCCAGATACAGATTGGCGTCCACGGTCAGCACCAGGCCCTCCTCCAGAATACCCTCGCTGGCTCCGCCGGGTTTGCGGCGGGCCATGCTCACCCCACCGTCATGGGCAGCCCGGCCCACCTGGTGGCCAAAGGAGTACTTAAATTCCGGATATCCCTGCTCGATCAGCCCGTCCCGGGCGGCCCGGTCCGGCTGCCAGCCCTGGTTACCGGGCTTCATCAGGGCAACGCCCTTGTCGATGGCCCGGTGCAGGTTGGCCAGATGGTCCTTGTACACCTGGGGCACGTCGGTCTCCCCATCTTTGAGCAGGTAGTAGGTGCGCTGGATGTCCGAGCAATAGCCCTCCACCTTGACGCCGAAGTCCAGATTGATCAGGTCGCCCTTCTCCGCCTTGCGGTCCCCGGGACCGGCGTGGCCGATCACCGGGTTGGGGCCGATGAACACCCCGGGATTCTGGGCGTGGTCCCAGGCGTCCTCCACCCCGTAGTAGGCAATCCGCTGCTGGCAGAAATCATAGATATCCTTTTGGGACACCCCTTCCTTGATAAAGCCGGTCACCTCCCGGAGGATCTTCTCCGTCATTTTAGTGGCCTCCCGGATGCGCCGGATCTCCTCCGGCGTCTTGCGGCCCCGGAGCTTGCCGATGATATGTTCCGCAGAGACGATCTGGCCGTCAAATCCGCACTTCTGGAACAGCTCCATCAAGTAGAGGTACATGCCGTGGGTCAGGCCGTCAGCAGCCACATCCCGGGAGTAATTGAGTGCGACCGTGTGGGGCGCCAGCCGTTCCATCATGGCAAAGAAGCCGGCTTCGAAGTCCAGCCCGTAATCCACTACCTCGTCGTAGGTCTCCGTCTGCTCCAAGCCCAGGTGATCCAGCTGACTAGCCAGGGCAATACTCTGTCCGTCTTTGGTAATGAACACACAGGTCATACCGCCAAAATCTACGGGGCTGATTAGCTGGAGGACCGGGTCATTGTTCATCACAGTCTCCCGGGCGATGATGAGCCAGACATCGACGCCTTCCTCCTGGACGATTTGGCATGCTTGGCGCATTTTCTCTTGGTATAGGCTCATACCGCCTGCTCTCCTTTCATGACGCGGTCACACGTGGCAAAATGATTTTCCCCGACCTGCTCCAGTCTGGGCGGGTGGCCCGCACACTCCGGTGTGGCATAAGGGCACCGGCTGGCAAAGGAGCAGGCGTCGTCCGGCGTGTTGATCGGGCTTGGGATGTCGCCCTTGAGTTCGATGATCTTCCGGTCTTTTTGAACCACAGGGTCTGGAATGGGAATAGCCGAAATCAGAGCCTGGGTATAGGGGTGGGCCGGGTGCTCATACAGGTCGTCTGCGGTGGACAGCTCCACCATGCTGCCCAGGTACATGACCCCCACGCGGTCACTGATATATTTGACCAGCGACAGGTTGTGGGAGATGAAGATCAACGTCAGGTCGAACTTCTCCTGCAGGCTCTTGAGCAAGTTGATCACCTGGGCCTGGATGGACACGTCCAGTGCGCTGGTTGGTTCATCACAGATGATGACCTCCGGCTCTACCGCCAGAGAACGGGCAATGCCGATGCGCTGGCGCTGGCCGCCGGAAAACTCATGGGGAAATCGGTCAGCGTGTTCTGCGTTCAGCCCCACCATCTGGAGCAGATCACCGATCCGTTTATCCTGAGCAGCCCGGTCCCCTTTGCAGATGTCGTGATTGAGCATTCCCTCCCGAATGATTTCCCGCACCGTCATGCGGGGATCCAGGGAGGAATAAGGATCTTGGAAGATCATCTGGACGTTCTTGGCGTACTGGTGTGCCTGGGCCTTGTTCATGGAGAAGATGTCTTGGCCCTTATAGAGCACCTTGCCGCTGGTGGCGCGGTACAGGCGCTTGATCGTCCGGCCCAGAGTAGTCTTTCCACAGCCCGACTCCCCCACGATGCCCACCGTCTCCCCCTTGTGAATCGTCAGAGATACATGGTTGACCGCCTTAAGGGTATTCCGCTTGTCCAGCACAAAGTATTTGTTCAGATCTTGGATCTCGAACAGGATTTCTTTCGTCTGCCCGCTCATAGCGACACCTCCCAGCCTGTTTTCTTGCGGGTGTCCTCCGCCTCGTCATCCATCAGGAAACAGGAGCAGAAGTGGCCGGGCTGTACTTCCCGCTTTTCCGGCGCCTGCTGGCGGCAGATGCACATGGCATATTTACACCGGGCGCTGAAGGCACAGCCGGGAGCCGGATTGAGGGCATCCGGCGGCGTACCTCCGATATACGTCAACCGTGCGTCGTGTGCGGCGTTTAGCCGGGGAATGGACTCCAGTAGGCCCCGAGTATAGGGGTGGGCACAGTGATAGAAAATCTGATCGGCCGTGCCGGATTCCACTACCTGGCCGGCATACATGACCGCAATGCGGTCGGCATTGGCCGCCACTACGCCCAGATCGTGGGTAATCAGCACGATAGAGCACCCCACCTCCTCCTTAAGCTTAGCCAGCAGGTCCATGATCTGGGCCTGGATGGTCACGTCCAGCGCCGTGGTGGGCTCGTCCGCGATGAGCAGCTTGGGCTTACAGGCCAGAGCGATGGCAATCATCACTCGCTGGCGCATGCCGCCGGACAAATTATGAATATATTGGTGGTATCGTTTTTCCGGGTTGTTGATTCCCACTTGGACCAAGAGCTCCAGCGCCTTTTCCTTAGCCTCGGCTTTGTTTACCTTTTGGTGGCGGAGGATACTCTCCGTGATCTGCCTGCCGATTTTCATGGTGGGGTTGAGGGAAGTCATGGCATCCTGAAAAATAATGCCAATCTGGGACCCGCGAATCTCCTGCATCTGCTTGTCGGTGTAATGGGTAATGTCCTTGCCGTCAAAGATAATCTGGCCGCTTTTCAGCTCGCAGGGTGTCAACTTCAGCACCGTCTGCATGGTTACGCTCTTGCCGCTGCCAGACTCGCCCACGATGGCCAGCACCTCCTTCCGGTGCAGGTCGAACGAGGCGTTCCGGACCGCTTGGACCTCGCCGTTATAGGTGTGAAAACTGATAGACAGGTCCTTTACCTGTAATAATTCTTCCATATTATGAGCCCGCCTTTCCGCTTATCTGCGCAGTTTCGGGTCCACCGCATCCCGCAGGCCGTCTCCGATCAGCTGCAGAGAGAGCATCAGTAGGCTGATGACCGCGGAGGGGATGATCAGCTGGTAGGGGTAGTTCTGCATCTCCTGAATGCCGGTGGAGATGAGCTGCCCCAGGCTGGTGAGAGGCGCGGCCAGGCCGATGCCGAGAAAGCTCAGAAACGCCTCAGAGAAGATGGCGTTGGGGATAGCCATGGACAGGGACACGATGATGATACCCATACAGTTGGGGATCAGGTGCTTGAGCATAATGCTCACCGCTTTTGTGTCCAGGTTCCGGGCCGCCAAGATATAGTCCTCGCTCTTCAGGGTGAGGATCTGGCCGCGCACCATACGCGCCATGGACAGCCAGCCTGTCAGCGTCAGGGCCAACATGATGGGCAACAGCCCTGAACCGAAAATAATCATAATGATGATGACATAGATCAGGTAGGGGATCGAGTCCAGGATATCCACGATGCGCATGATGACCACGTCAACCATACCGCCGCAGTAGCCGCTGACGCAGCCCACCATAACGCCGATGATAGCCTGCACGATGGCGGCTACGAAGCCGATCATCAGGGAGTAACGGGTTCCCATCCAGACTCTGGCCCACAGGTCCCGACCTAGAGTGTCCACGCCAAACCAATGCTCACGATCCGGGCCCAGGGCCTCCCGGCCCACCTCAGCCAGCTTGTCCGACACAGAGGCGACATCGGTGGTGCGGTAGTTGTAGGGGGACAGGAAGGGGCCGACAATGGCCATAACAATCAGGACCGCCAAAACCGCAACGCTCAGGATAGCCACCTTATTGGAGAAGAACCGGCGCACCACATCCTTCCAGTAAGACAACTGGGGCTTTTCGATGTGCTCTGCCTGGACCTCGTCGGCACCTACATGGGCATATAACTCTTGTTTGGTCAATTCAGCCATTTTTCTCTCCTCCCAGCCGGATCCGGGGATCCACAACGCCATACAGAATATCGATCACAAAGTTGATGGTTACCAAGAACATCCCATAGAAGATGGTTAGTCCCATGATGAGGGAATAGTCCTGGGTGTTGATGGACTCTACAAAATAGTTGCCTAGCCCCGGAATCGCGAAGATGCTCTCCACCACGAAGGACCCCATGAGCAACGAGGCCGTGGTGGGACCCAGGATGGACAGCAGCGGCAGCAGGGAGTTACGGATCTCATGACTAAAGATAATCTGCCGTTTTTTCAGACCCTTGGAGCGGGCCGTCTTGACGAAATCGCTGTCGATGACCTCCAGCATGCTGGTGCGCATGAACCGTGAGAACTTGGCGATGGTGGGCAGAGCCAGGGCAATCGTGGGCAATACCGTGTGCGCAAAGGTGGTATACCGGGCCACAGGGAAGATTGGGAACACAATGGCGAACACATATTGCAGCAGCGACGCCACCACGAAGCTGGGAATGGAAATGCCAATGATCGCTATGATGATCGACAGATAGTCCAGCGGCTTCTTTCGGTTGAGGGCTGCAATCACCCCCAGGCCGATGCCGACGATGGTGGCCGTGAGCAACGCCCGCAGGCCCAGGTCGAGAGACTGCGGGAAAGCGCTCTTGATGATGTCCACCACAGACCTTCCCCGGTAATATACCGAGATACCTAGGTCCCCCTGGAGCAAATTCCCCATATAGTTGATGTACTGCACGATAATAGGTTGGTCATATCCGTACAGCTCGTGGAGCTGCTGGCGTACCTCTTCGGTATACTCCGGGCCGGAAAATGGGTCGCCCGGGATAAATTTAATGGCAAAAAACACCACGGTGCACAGCACAAAAATCGTGAGTATACTGAGTATGATACGTTTTATGATATATTTCAGCATATCGTCACCGCTTTCCCATTATTGGACCAGCTTGAATACGTCGTGATCTTCCATCAGGTATTCCAGTTTACCGTCCTCCTTGAAGCAGACGGTCTCCTCCCGCATCACCCACAGCTCATCATCATCCCATTCCGGTACGCTCACCTTGGTGTTCAGCTCCAAAGCGTAACAGGTGTTGGGATACAGCGGATATTCTCCCATGCCGCCCACCGGCCCATCTTTATAGAAAAGCCCGATGGTGGGGCCGGCGGCGTGGCCGTGGACCCCGATGGGATGGGTGTATAGGTGGGGGCGCAGCCCCTCTCCCTTGGCCTGCTCCACAGAGGCAGTGAGGATCTCATCCCCCGTGCGGCCGGTGATGCAGTTCTCCGCCACAATGTCCATAAAGCGCAGAGTGTTCTCATAGGCCCGTTGGAGGTACGCAGGGGGCTGGGTCTCGCCGGGGCGGGGTACGTAGAAGATACGCTGGGTGTCGGTGCACAGGCCCAGGTACTTCAGACCGAAGTCACAATGGAGCATATCGCCGGGGAGAATTACCTCGTCCCGGATCCGCCCGCCGGGGCACCCCTTACGCTGCAGATCCACTGTGGGAGTGAACCAGCACTCCAGCCCCTGCTCGCTCACTGCCTCCATCAGCGCCCACTCCACATCCGCCGTGGTGGTCACCCCAGGGGTGATGACCTTGGAGGAGAAACATTCCTCGATGATCTCCTTGGCCAGGGCGTTCACCGCACGGTATCGCACCAGTTCCTGGCGGTTGCGGGTCTGGAGCCAGTCCGTGACAATGTGCTCGGCGCTGATGACCTTGGCCATGATCTCCGGGGACATGCCGGCTTTAAACATATCGTACAGGCTCTTGGAAAGGCCGTCGGCAAACTGATTGTCCTGGCAGTAGTCCAGAGCGATGTTGTCCGGATTCAGCCGCTCGATGGTCTCCCGGAGCAGCTGCATCCGGTCCTGGGGGGGCGCCCATGGGATCACGGTGTACATTCCCTTGAAGTCCCGGTCATTGCCCAGGCTGTAGCGCTCCGTCTTTCCCTGACCGTTGAGATAAAAGATCAGGCAGGACAGCCTGCGGGCGTACCGTGCCATGGCCGGCACCAGGGAGAGGTACACCGGGTCCTCGTTGTACTCCCGGTTCATCACAATCCACATGGAAATCCCCTGCCGCTTCATCAGCGTGGGTAGAAGGTCATCCAGCCGCTGCTGGAGGATGTTGTCGAACAGCTCCGCCTGTTGTTTGATGGATAACACTTTACGCATCTTGTTACACTCCTTCTCCACAAAACAATACCTTAATGATGCGTCTGCCGCCCGGAAATTCCGGGCGGCAGACAGAGTCTTTGTAATCGGGCTATCGCCCGACAGGTCATTGTCCGCTCCGCCGCGTACCGGCGGGAATCAGGTCTTATCCCCGAAGATATAGTCTAGGTCCGCTCCCGTCATATTGCGGGAGATCCCGGTGAAGCCGTCGGCCAGCATCCAGCCGGCGCGGGTGAAATACAGGGGGATGACGGGACCGTTGGCCAGCAGGAAGTCCTCCATGGCTACCAGGTCCTCCGTACGCTGCTCGGTGTCGGTCGTGGCCCAGGAGTCCGCCAAGATCGCAGCGTACTCGTCATTGTGCCAGCGCATGAAGGTATCCGCATACAATCCCTCGCCGTCGAACACCTTCAGGAATGTGCTGGCATCGTCTACGTCGGGGCCGGAGCCTGCCATAGCAAAGTCATAGCGGTACCCCTCCCGCAGCGTAGACCAGAATGTGGCCGAGGGAATGGTGTCGATTTCTATCTGAATTCCAATCTGGCCACAAACGTCCTGGATGTACTGCGCGGCTGTCTGCCGGTCAGTCGCATCACTGACCACCAGAGTAAAGGTCGGCATAGCATCTGCAGTGGTGCCCAGCTCTTCCAGCGCGGCATCCAGTTTTTCCTGCGCCACAGTCAAATCCGCCTTGATCATGAACGGTGAGCTGATAGTCACGTTAGCGTCAGCTTTTGTTCCGCCGTTATATCCGGTGGCAGAGCCAGGCACAAATTCGACCGTGGGCTCGAACGATCCATTGTAGACGGAGTTAACAAAATCCTCCCGGTCAATGCAGGCGGAAACCGCCTCGATAAAGTTCCGGTTGGCCAGATACTTTGCAGTCTCATCGGTCTGGCCGTCGGTGGTGAACTGGATATAGAAGTTGGCGCCATCCTCGTAGTAAATCATGCCTTCGTCTTCAAAGTCCTTGTACATGGTCTCAGGCACATCCAGCATATCGATCTCGCCGTTGCGGTACATGTTCACCTGGGTGGTGTCCTCGGTGACGGTGTAGATCTCCACCCGGTCAAAATTGACCCGCTCGGCATTCCAGTAGTCCGGGTTGGGCTCCAGCACCATCACGTTGTTAGGCTGCCAGTCTACCAGCAGGAAGGGGCCGTTCATAGTCTCGGGAATCGTCTGATAGTAGGCGTCTCCCTTCTCATCATATTTGTCTACCCGAACGACCGCCATAGCGGACATAGCGAACACTTCCATGATAAATGGCACTTTGTAGTTCAGCGTCACTTCCAGGGTCTTTTCGTCAATGGCCCGGGCGTTGGCCTTGCCATCTACAGTGAAGTATTCGGTGTGCTGAGCCATCGGAGTGGCTCGCTCAATGAGCAGATTCCAAGAATCCACAAAGTCCTGTGCCGTGATGGGCGTGCCATCCGACCAGGCAACGTCCCGCAGGTGGAAGGTATACGTCAGGCCATCATTGGAGACGTCCCAGGTTTCGGCAATAGCCGGCTCAATCTCGCCGTTATAACGGCGGACCAAGCCCTCAAAAATAGCGCCGGTCACATTGGTAATCCAGGTACCACTGCCCAGTTGAGGGTCCAAAGAGGTGGGTTCTGTCGAGGTCGCAAAGCGGAAGACTTTCTCTGCTCCTGCGTTGCCCCCGTTGTTGTTACCAGTGTCGTTGGAGCCGATGGGTGCACAGCTGGCAAACAGCGTCAGAGCCATTGCCGACGCCATTGCCACAGCAAACAATTTCTTCATCCATTTCATGATTCCGTTCCCTCCATATGTCAGATCGCAAAGCGACTTCCTTCTCCCCCATTGGTCAGGCAAAACCGCTTCTGCAAAAGCGCTCACCGCTTTATCAGCGTGATGTGATGAAGCGCTTTAATGTATTTACATTACAACAGGAATGTTGCCTTGTCAATACGCTCCTGCTTCTCCCACGCAAACTTTGGGTGAAGTGTCAGTTTTTCGCGTGAGATCCCGTAGCTTTTTTGTATTTCACGTCGAAAAAATGGCTAGATTTTTATACATTTTCGCTGTATACTATTTTTGAAGTCGTTTATGCTTTGATTTATAGTGAATACTTTAATTTTGAAAGGAGCTTGTCTATGAAGAAGCCTTTGGAACGATTTTTGAGTTATGTGGCTTTTGACACCCAGTCCCAGCCTGGCCAGGAGCAGGTCCCCAGCACGCCGGGCCAATTTGTATTGGCTCAGGCGCTGTGCAAAGAATTGTCCGCAATCGGCGCACAGGATATTGAACTGACAGACCACTGCCATGTCTATGCCAAGCTGCCCGCCAACCGTCCCGGACTTCCTGCGGTGGGCTTTATCTCGCACCTGGACACCTCCCCCGCCCTCAGCGGAAAGGACATTAAGCCTCGGATTGTGTCCAATTACGATGGGGGAGATATCGTGCTCAACGAGCAGACTGGCTGTGTCCTTCGCATTGAGGAATACCCTGAGCTCAAGCGCTATAAGGGCCAGAGCCTGGTAGTCACCGATGGCACCACCCTGCTGGGCTCCGACGACAAATCCGGCATCACCGAGATCATGGGGATGCTGGAATATTACTCCGAGCACCCGGAATTGCCCCATGGGGACATCTGTGTGGGCTTCACCCCCGATGAGGAAATTGGGCGGGGAACGGACTATTTCGACATTCCCCGCTTCGGCGCCAAGCTGGCCTACACGGTGGACGGCGCAGACTTGGGCAAGATCAGCTTTGAGAATTTGAACTCTGCCGAGGCGCGCATCACTGTAACTGGAACCTCAATCCACCCTGGCCGGGGAAAAAACAAGTTAAAAAACGCCATTCTCATGGCAATTGAGTTACAGAACATGCTGCCTCCTGCGGAGACACCCAGTCACACGGAGGGCTATGAGGGCTTCTATCATCTGATGGAGTTTCAGGGGGATGTGGAGCAGGCGGTCCTAGTCTATAAGGTCAGCGATTTCGAGCAGGACCGCTTCGACGCCCGGAAGGCCCGTTTGCACGCTGCCTGCGATTACCTCAACGGCGTGTACGGAGCCGGCACCTTCGCCATCGAGATCAAGGACACTATGAAGAATATGCGCCAGGCTGTAGAACCTCACTTTGAGCTGGTGGAATACGCCATGGCCGCCATGCGGGACGTGGGCGTGGAACCGGAGCTCATGCCCTGCCGGGGCGGTACGGACGGCGTCCGTCTGTCCTTCCAGGGGCTTCCCTGTCCAAATCTGAACACCGGCAGCCACAATTGCCATGGCAGGTTTGAGTGCGTCCCCGTCGAGTCTCTGGAGAAAATCACGGAAATGCTGGTGGCCCTCGTGGCCCGCTTTGCCAACGCGGGCGTGGATGCATAACGGGAGTGTCGCCATGATGAACGCAACGGAACCTAAACCCACCGGCGGCGATATCCTCAGCGTGATCCGAACCAACTATCCCCGTCTGAGCCGGGCGCAGAGGCGGATCGCGGATTTCATCCTGCGGCAACCGGAGGATGCATGCTTCGCCTCTTTAAAGGAACTGACCGAGGCCGTGGGCACTACAGAGGTCACCGTGATGAATTTCACCCGCCGCTTGGGAATCGATGGCTTTACCGGGCTTAAGAGGGAGCTTCAAGCTTATATCCGCATGCGCCTGTCCCCCAATGAAAAAATCACTTATGCTATGGAAAACGTGCGTTCCCGCAGTGAAGGGGGGATTTACCACGATTTCTGTGAGAATGAACTTGCTGCCTTATCCAGTACTTATGCCGCAGTCCCAGAAGAAGGATTGCATCAGGCGGCAGCCATGCTCAAAAGCGCTCGGCAGGTCTTTCTTCTTGGCTATGATGTTTCCCTTCCAGTGGTCCAGTTTTTGCTGCTCCGGCTCCACTATTTGGGCTATAACGCCGTTCAGCTTAATCTCTCAGACCGGAGCCAGCTGTTGCTCAGTTTGATCCAAGCGACCTCTCAAGACGTATTTGTGGCCATTTCCTTTCCCAACCACGCCCCAGAGATAACCCGTGTTGGTCATTATCTGCACCAAAAACAGATCCCATTGATCACCATTACCGATCAGTTGACCGCTCCAGTCACAATCTATGCGACCCAGAGTCTCACCTGCGCCACAGGGGACCTGCTCTTTTTCAATACTATTACCGCGCCAATCTCTCTGGTGAATGTGCTCTGTGCATTTCTCGCCATGGACACGGAGGCCCACCTCCATGAGACCCATCTAGCCGTGGAGCAGGCTTACCTGGATGTTTTCTCTGCTGATACGTCAGCCAGCCAAAGGTAATGCTGTGATAAATGGTAATCTTGCAAATGGCGTTAACGGTGTGCTGGATATGCGCTTTGTAGGCTTCCTCTTTGGTCATGGGAATTTCCCCTCCCTGGATCATAAGTGTGGGGCGAAAGCACTCTTTGCTTTCGCCCCATACTTGCCTTACCAGCAAAGGCAGCCGGAGTTGTCAAAGACGGCGCGCGGCGGCCTCCCAGCGTTCACTGGCTCGGCTGGCTTTGCTAATTACGGTTGCTTATTTTGCCCTTGTCTTAGTCTTTCCTTGCTTCCTCTGCGGCGTCGCCGTCTTTTGTGAGACAGCGGTCAACAAGAACGCCCTCTATTTTTGTATAACCGGCAACAACTGTAGAAAAGGACAAGCTCCCTGAATACGGAGCTTGTCCTTTTCTATTTCCGTGAAACGGCATTATTTCCTTCCGCCCAATGGCCATTGCAAAAGGCAGGCTAGTCTTCCATCCCAATGAACTGCTGAATCATCTCCAACGTCATCTTCTTGCGGTCAAAACGTGGCTTGCCTCCACTGCCCACCACATGAGGCGTCCCCTCATGACAGCTCCGGCTGCGACGCTCCCGCCGCCCGCGATCTCACTCTTGCCCGGAGTTCCTGCCTCACCTGTTCCAAATCCGGGTCGCACAGCAAAGGCAGGACTTCCGCCAGCTCCTCCGGAGGCAGTTCCCACCAGCGGAACACCAGAAGCAGGTCGATCAGTTCTCCGTCAAACCGATACTTAAGCAATCTCGCGGGATTGCCGCCAAACACCGCATAGGGTGGGATATCGTTGACCACCACGGAGCAGGCGGCCACCATAGCGCCGTCGCCAATCTTTACCCCAGGCACAACGGTGCACTCACGTCCCAGCCAGACGTCATTTCCAACAATGGTATCCCCTTTTCGGGGGAGCTGGGACAGGTGAGGCGGGGTGTTTTCCGTCCATGCCCCGCCAAACACATGAAAGGGTTAGGTCGTCACGCTGCTGATCCGGTGGTTGGCCGCCCCCATGGTAAGCTTGGTATCAGAGGCGATGGAGCAAAACTTTCCGATGATGAGCTGATCGCCAAATTCCGGGTAATTGAACAGCACATTGTTTTGTTCAAAGCCAACCTGAATGCCCGTGCCCCCGCCCATGGAGAATCGCGGGTCAGGTCAAATCCATCCCACAGGCAGATGCCGTCTCAGTCAGTCGTCTATCCCGGACCACGGCATCATAAAAGCGGAAACCGCCCGAAAAATTATAGCAGTCGTAGCCCCTTCCCGCCAAGATGCGGCAGGCGATGTAGCTGCGCAGGCCACTCTGGCAGATGACATAGACCGGCTTTTCCAGAGGGATCTCACTCAGCCGCTGCCGCAAGTCATCCACAGGAATGTTGACAAAGCCGTCGATATGCCCCTGGGCAAACTCTGCCTGTGTCCGGGTGTCCAGCAGCGTCATGCTGCCGTCTCGGGGCAGGCCGTCCACTTCCTCCAAATAGAACTGCTTCACCAACCCTTTGGCCAGGTTCTCCGCCATAAAGCCCGCCATGTTGACCGGGTCCTTGGCCGAGGAATAGGGGGGCGCATAGGCCAGGTCCAGCTCCTTGAGCTGGGGTGCGGTCATCCCCGCGCGGATAGCTGTAGCCAGCACGTCGATCCGCTTGTCGACTCCTTCATATCCCACGATCTGTGCCCCCAGCAGGCGGCCGCCACCCTTTTCAAATATCACCTTCATGGTCATCACCCGGCCTCCGGGATAGTAGCCGGCATGGCTCATGGGAGAGAGCACCACCTGATCCGCCGGGATACCCGCCTGACGGGCTGCGGTCTCACTGATGCCGGTGACTGCCGCGGTCAGTCCAAAGACCTTAATGACGCTGCTGCCCTGAGAGCCGGTGTACCGGCTGTCTCCCCCGCAGATATTGTCTGCGGCGATGCGTCCCTGTTTGTTGGCCGGCCCGGCCAGGGCAATCAGCGCCTTCTGCCCGGTGACAAAATGGTTCACCTGTACCGCGTCGCCCACGGCGTAGATATCCGGGACTGAGGTCTCCATCCGGTCGTTAACCAGAATGCTGCCCTTAAGCCCCAGCTCCAATCCGGCCTCTCTGGCCAGATGGGTGTCCGGCGTAACACCAATGGCCAGCACCACCATGTCCCCGTGAAGGGGCGCTCCCTCCTTTAGCAAAACGTCCACACCACCATCCCGCTCGGCAAAGCCCTCCACCGTACAGCCCAGAGCCAGACGGATCCCGTGCCGGCGCACCTCGTTGTGGAGCAAGGCCGCCATGTCCGGATCAAAGGGGGTCATTAGGTGCAGGGGGCGCTGTACGATGGTGACCTCCATCCCCAGTCCCCGCAGGTTTTCTGCCAGCTCCAGCCCGATAAAACCGCCGCCCGCCAGCACCACGGATCTGGGATGATGGTTTTGGAGGTATTTCTTAATCCGGAAGGTGTCCTCCACGGTACGCAGGGTAAAGAGCTTCTCCAGCCCCATACCAGGCAGCCTGGGCTGGGTGGGCTTGGCCCCGGGGGAAAGCAGCAGCTTGTCGTAGGATTCTTCAAACCGCTCGCCGCTTTCCAAATTACACACGGATACGGTCTTTCGCTCCGGGTGAATGGCGGTGACTTCGTGCCTCACCCTCATATTCACCCGGAACCGGGCGAAAAAGCTTTCTGGGGTCTGGAGGGTCAGCTCCTCCGGGTCCTCAATGACCCCGCCGATGTAATAGGGCAGGCCACAGTTGGCGTAAGAGACATATCCAGAACGTTCAAACACCACGATTTCCGCCTGCTCGTCCAGCCTGCGAATCCGGGCGGCCGCCGTAGCGCCTCCCGCCACGCCACCCACAATCACAACTTTCATTTGAGTGCACAACCTTTCCTGTATCGGTATTCGTTCCGCTGACGCCTTTTGTTTTATCAATTCCCTTCTTTCTCAAATGCGCGTCCTTTTCGCCTGCTTTATAGGGGATCCTGCGACCATTTTATCACACAAAGCCGAACCGCGCCATCTGAATCCAAACCATTCATACCTTGTGCACACTTGTGGCCCCGTCCTGCTCTGACCCCTTTCCCGAAAGCACGGGGTGAAATAGTTGTAGTCCTGCTGAGCAAGCTGTCCGCCCTAGAGCGGGTAACCACCCGGAATTGTCTGGAGGCCGTGGCCGCTAATCCTCGCATGGCTCCTCTCACCAGAAAATTGGCGGTCTCCCAGTGGACGATCTGCCGTCTGGACATGATATTTCAGCCGAAAGGGAGGGAAAGCGGCACGCCGCATTCCCTCCCCTCTCTTTTGGGTCTTACCCCATAGCCGCCAGTTGTTCCTCCAATTTGGCGATGAGGGCGCGGAGCTTCTCCGCCCGGTCCTTTTCCCCCGCCACCACGGCCTCAGGAGCCTTGGCCAAAAATCCGGGATTGGACAGCTTGCCCTCCAGGCCCTTGAGCTCACCCTGCTTTTTGCCCAGGTCCTTCTGGAGCCGCGCCTTCTCCTTTTCGATGTCCACCAGCTCTGCCAGGGGCATATATACCTTAGCGTCGTGGGTCACATCTACCACCATGCCGGAGGTATCTGTCGGCTCAGACTGACTGATCTCAATAGAGGCGGCGTAGGCCAGACGGGTCAAGAATCCCCGCCCGGCGGTAAAGACCTCCGCCTTGGGCGTGGCGATGGTAATCGCAGCTTTTTTGGACGGGGGCACGTTCATCTCCGCCCTCCTGGCTCGGATCGCCCGGATAACATCCATGACGGACTCCATAGCCTCCTTCGCAGCCTGGAAATTCAGCTCTTCCCGATACTCGGGCCACTTCTGGAGCATCAGGAAATCGCCCTCGTGGGGCAGGGACTGCCAGATCTCCTCGGTGATAAAGGGCATGAAAGGATGCAGGAGCTTGAGGGTCTCGGTGAGCACGTATACCAGCACGTGCTGGGCGTCCTCCTTGGCCTGCTGGTCGTCCCCCTGGAGACGGGCCTTGGTCAGTTCGATATACCAGTCGCAGAAGTCGCTCCAGATGAAGTCGTACACCTTGGCGCTGGCCACCCCCAGCTCGAAGGCCTCCATGTTCTCGGTGACCTCCCCGATGACCTCCCCTAGTCGGCAGAGAATCCACTTGTCCTCCAGCTCCAGATGCTCGGGCAGGCGGTTGTCCTCCACGGTGAGGTTCATCTGCACAAACCGGCTGGCATTCCAGATCTTGTTGGCGAAGTTGCGCATGGCTTCGCACTTCTCCACATAAAAGCGCATGTCGTTGCCGGGGCTGTTCCCGGTGATCAGGTTGAAGCGCAGGGCATCCGCCCCGTACTTGTCCGCCATCTCCAACGGGTCGATGCCGTTGCCCAGGCTCTTGGACATCTTGCGGCCCTTGTCATCCCGGACCAGGCCGTGGATGAACACGGTGTGGAAGGGAGGCTTGCCAGTGTGCTCGCAGCCGGAGAAGATCATCCGGGCCACCCAGAAGAAGATGATGTCATACCCGGTGACCAGCACGTCGGTGGGGTAGAAATACTTCAAATCCTCGGTGCTCTCCGGCCAGCCCAGGGTGGAGAAGGGCCACAGGGCGGAACTGAACCAGGTGTCCAGCACGTCGGGGTCCCGAGTGATGTTCTTGGAGTGGCAGTGCTCGCACTCGGTGGGGTCCTCCCGGGTAACGGTCATATGGCCGCAGTCCGCGCAGTACCACACGGGGATCTGGTGGCCCCACCACAGCTGCCGGGAGATGCACCAGTCGTGGACGTTCTCCATCCAGTTGGTGTAGGTCTTGGCAAAGCGCTCGGGGACAAATTTGACCTCCCCGTCGTTCACCACCCGCAGGGCCTCCTTGGCCAAGGGGGCCATCTTGACGAACCACTGGGCGGAGATAATGGGCTCCACATCAGTGCCGCAGCGGTAGCAGGTGCCCACGTTGTGCTGGTGGTCCTCGATCTTCTCCAGCAGGCCCAACGCTTCCAGGTCGGCCACCACCGCCTTGCGGGCCTCATACCGTTCCATTCCCTGGTACTTGCCGCCGTTTTCGTTCACCACCCCGTGGTCGTCCAGCACCCGGATGGACTCCAGGTTGTGGCGCAGGCCCACCTCGAAGTCGTTGGGGTCGTGGGCGGGGGTCATCTTCACGCAGCCGGTGCCGAACTCCATGTCCACGTACTCGTCGGCCACAATGGGAATCTCCCGGTCCATGAGGGGCAGCAGGCACTTCTTGCCCACGATATCCTGATAGCGCTCGTCGTTGGGGTTGACCGCCACGCCGGTGTCCCCCAGCATGGTTTCCGGCCGGGTGGTGGCCACAGTGACGTAGCGGCCCGGCTCACCCACGATGGGGGATTTGATGTGCCACAGGTGGCCGGGCTTGTCCTTGTACTCCACCTCTGCGTCAGACAGGGCGGTGACGCAGTGGGGGCACCAGTTGACGATCCGGCTGCCCTTGTAGATCAGGCCCTTCTCATATAGGGAGACGAACACCTCCCGCACCGCCTTGGAGCAGCCCTCGTCCATGGTGAAGCGGGAGCGGTCCCAATCGCAGGAGGCGCCCAGCTTCTTCTGCTGCTCCACGATGCGGCCGCCGAACTTGTTCTTCCAATCCCACACCCGCTCCAGGAACTTCTCCCGGCCCAGGTCGTGGCGGGTGAGCCCCTCGTTCACCCGCAGATCCTCCTCCACCTTGATCTGGGTGGCGATGCCCGCGTGGTCGGTGCCGGGGACCCACAGGGCGGCGTAGCCCTGCATCCGCTTGAATCGAGTCAGGATGTCCTGGAGGGTGCAGTCCATGGCGTGGCCCATGTGGAGCTGGCCGGTGACGTTGGGGGGCGGCATGACGATGGTGAAGGGCTTTTTCTCCGGGTCCCGGTGGCCGGCAAAGCAGCCGTTTTTCTCCCACATCTCATAGATGCGGCCCTCCACCTCCTGGGGCTCGTATACCTTGGGTAGTTCCTTTTTCACGTTGTACAACTCCTTTTCGGGGCAACAAAAAATCGCCCCGAGCGTTTTTGCTCAGGGCGATTTAAAAAAACCGCGGTACCACCTGAATTCGCGCCCCATAACAGGCACGCGCTCATTGCCCCTGTAACGGGAGGGCCCGCCATCCCCTACACACCGTTCAGGGATGGGGCTCCGGGACCACCTTCCGCGCCCGCACTGAAACGCCTTGCACCAAACGGCGTCTCTCTGTGTCAGGGCTGGCGCGTACTCCTTCCCTTCCAAGCCTTTTTACCCTGACAGTATATGCAAAAGCGTGGGGTTTGTCAAGGGGGCAAGGGCGGAGTCCTTGCATTGGCTCCTCCCTCCGCGGGAGTGCTGCCCGCCGGTAGGCGGACTGAGAGGGGGCGTCCAAAGGCTGCGCCTTGGGGAACGATCTTTCCCGACCCCATTTCTTTTGACAGCGCCAAAAGAAACGGTGGGAAAAGCCATCCCGGCTTTTCGGGGCAAGGTTTCGCCTTGCGGCGAGTTTCTTTTTGTGCGCACAAAAAGAAACCAAAAATGCGCCGGAGGTCAGGCGCGGAGGAACTTCAAGCACCAAGGGCGCGCTTTCGTTCCCAGCGCCTGCACCCCCGGACCCCCGTTTTTACGAGGGCCCAGGATAAGGAGTGCATCCTACTCCGTCCGGCGCGCAAAGTCAGGACACCCCCTGCTTCTTTTTCCGCTGCCGCTCATACTGGCAAAGACGGCACTCTCAGCAGCCCACGGGAGTGCGCCTGACGGGGCGGGGACTTGGATCCGCCATTTTTTCATGCAAATGCGTCCAGAATGTCTTTCAGGGTCTGCTCTGCCTGGTCCTGGCTGCCGGCCCGGCCTGGGGAACAGGTGATGCACCACCGCATCCCACGGTAGATGAAGTGTGCCTCGCGGGAAACCCTGATATCTCCCTCGCTGTCCTCCGACACAAAGGTGAGAATCACCACCGGCAATCCCTGGGCCGTGAGATATTCTTCCCGGTCCATCGCGTCAGGGGTGGTCCGATTGGGATAGTAGAAGTCGTTTTCCAGCTCTCCCTGCCCGTATTCCGTGTAGAGATCCGTATAGAGTCCCACCTGTACCATGTCCACCAGGTCGCTGTCCGGCTCTCCATTGCCAAGCTCCGTCCGGCTGCGCCCCGCGGGCACAAAATAATAGAAATTCATCATGCGAATCTTTTCCACGGTTCCATCCGCTCCGCGGGACAGGATATGCCTGTGGCTTCTCTGCTCGTCCGCCGCGTCCAGCACTGGGTTATCATAGAGGTCGATACCGAGCAGCGCCTCCAATTCCGACACGGAACGGCACTCCACATCAGATATCCCAGGGGCTGCGGTCAATTCCTGAAATTCCTGGGAAAAGGCGGACATGGGATATCGCGTCAGTTCCCCATAGACCGTGTACCCCGTCTGGGAGAAAGACCCAACAAAATCAAAGCCGACCATCACGGCCCCCACCGTCCCCACCAGGGCCAGGCACACGCAGGCAGCGATGAGGCCAGCGCGCAGGGGCCGGGGCAGTCTCCGCTTTTTCTGAACTTCCATCCGCTCGATCAGCTCCGGGTCGATATGGCCCAGCGCCTCCAGCGCCCGCTCCTTGTCCACCATAAATATCCCTCCTGATGTAAGTACTCCCGCAGCTTGTTCCGGGTGCGGAACAGGCTGCTCTTGGTCTTGCTCACGCTCCAGCCCAGGCGGCTGGCCACCTCCTCCACGCCCTCGGCGTACCAATACCGCCGGAGGAAGGCCGTCCTCGCCCCCGGCCTCTGTGTGCGCAGGAAATCGGAGATGGCCCGCCCCAGCTCGGCGGCCTCCGCCCTCC